>Ga0180431_10002325_pt1 | contig 25541 bp, 23 predicted proteins | sample SS_ome_11_FD_132459 | JGI IMG/M metagenome (GOLD analysis project Ga0180431, IMG submission 132459) | Hypersaline lake sediment archaeal communities from the Salton Sea, California, USA - SS_1_MS_1 metaG | ecosystem: Environmental > Aquatic > Non-marine Saline and Alkaline > Hypersaline >... | reverse complement strand
TGCCGCAACAAGGCTCCGATCAGCATACAGATGATTGCTAGAAGGCTGTAGATGATCAAATGTTGTTTGGTTAGGTTCAATACTTACTCCAAGCCTTAACATCACAAGTCATTTGGCAAATTATGTTACTAGCTCCAAAGAGGTAAGATAATCGTTGTGATAAAGATTAGATCTTCGCTGACTAGCTTCATCAGACATACACCGATCTAGCGGACAATCTACACAGTGGGCTCTTGTAGAAAACTGGATGTCATGGTGCTCTCGCATATGGCGACATATCCCACAATCAGCAGAGCTAAGTGAAAGGCGCTCGCCACTAATCATTTCATCAAGCTCTGCCAGCCTTGCTTTAATAAGCAGCGAAATTTTAGAGCTGTCATTTTGTGAGAGCATTATCATTCCTCTTTCGACTCATAGCCGTCTCCAATTGTCAAGCAGTTTTGTTGCGGCGATAACGCAGCGCCAAGATGCCAGAAAGCTAACAGAAGAATAGCACGAGTGCAAGCACAAAAATAAAAATGCAATCATTTTTGTTTGCGCTTGACAGACTGCGAGGAAATAAGCAGACTTGGCTTCACTTAACATTCAGCTTGAAGGCACACACATGATACAAATTCTTGGTATCCGATCTTTTGTGAACGATAAAGGTGAGACGAAAAAGTACGACGCTTTCTACGATAAAAATTGGAGAGCCCCTTCACTAGCGGTGCTCCTTAGCGACATAGACAAGTACGTCGATGCCATCCCAACAAAGGAGAGGTGGAACATATTCTACACGGTGGCAAACTGTGGGGATGGAAAACGAAAATTTGAGTCCCAAAGCATCATGCCTTTTGACCTTGATGGCATAGATGTTGCAAGGCACGAAGAGTACATCAAGATCGTGCTCGATCACCTCGGTCTTAAACGCGATAGCACTGGCATTGTGCTGTCGGGAAATGGCGTGCACATACTCGTTGGTCTAAAAAAGAAGATCACAAAACAAGACTACTTTAAAAACAACCGCCACCACTACAAAGGCATCTGCGCAGACATAGATAAAAAATTCAAAGAAGCTGGCCTTCCCTGCGAGAAAAAAGAAACGATGGATCGCGCCATGTTCGATCATCGCCGAATACTTCGCTTGCCAAACACAGAGAATCGAAAACCAAACAAAGAAAATAAACAAGCAAGAATACTACAGCACAAAATTGAGCCAGTAAGTCTAGACATAACGAAACTTTCTGGCCTGCCCGAAGTACCTGTAGCCGAACAAGTGCCCAAGGACTACATGAGGCGTTACCCTCGCACGGACAGGGAAGCAATCCTTTCAGGGTGTGACTTTCTAAAGTGGTGCAAAGATCACCAGGGTGAAGTTAACGAGCCCCAGTGGTACTGCATGCTCTCCATTGTTGGAAGGATGGAAGGCGGTGATAAGCTGTGCCATGAAATGAGCGAAGAACACCCAGGGTACACGCATGAAGAAACAGAAATCAAAATAGACCAGGCGCTAGAGGCCAGCGGGCCGCGCACGTGCGAAAATATCAATGCCTACTGGTCTGGGTGCCGTAAATGCGAGAACTTTGAAAAAGTCAAGAGCCCAATCATGCTTCGGGGCGAAAATCATATACCAACCGAGTTCACCGGCTTTCACTTCGTGCCGTTCACTGCAAGTGGCGTGCCAGGTAAGCCAGTGCCGTGCTACGAAGATCTTCGTAAATTCTTCGAGGTCCAATACAACTATAAAGGGCTCGGCGGCTCGCGCATGGTACACGTCTGGGACGGGCGGCAATACAAATATATGGAAAATGCCTTCATCGAGCAGTTTGCGCAAGACAACTTTGACCCACAGGCGAACAACACAAAGATAAGCGAGTTCAAATCGCTTGTCATGCGCACAAATTTGACCGCTGTTGAATGGTTCAAGGATACCACAACTCGTAAGATGAATTTTCAAAACGGGGTTCTAGACCTAAATACGTGGGATTTTATGCCTCACTCCAGAGAGTGTGGGTTTAGGTACGTCCTGCCCTATAACTACGACCCGACGGCCAAAGCCCCGCTTTTCACAGCTATGCTCAGTCGGATAACACAAGGTAATACCGATATGCAGAAAGTGCTGCTCGAATATATGGGGTACAGCCTCAGCAGCGATGAATGCTGGACACAAAAAGCTCTGCTGATGGTAGGGCATGGAAGCAATGGAAAGTCAACACTTATCAGTGTACTCAAAGAGTTGGCAGGAAAAGGGAATTATTCATCACTAACCATCGATGACCTCAACAGGTCCGAGTACAATCGTCAAATCTTCGAAGGTAAACTTTTCAATTTCTCCGAGGAAACGCCAACCAAAGCTCTGATGGATGATTCCCTTTTCAAAACCCTGGTGGCTGGCGGCGAAATGCAGGTCCGTGGCCCGTATAAAGAGCCCTACTTCATAAAGAACAGTGCCAAATTGATATTTAGCTGTAACACACTGCCCAAGGCCCTTGACACAAGCTATGGGTTCTACCGCCGTCTTATCATCGTGCCGTTTAACGCCACGTTTAAAAAAACTGACAAAGACTTTGACCCACACATCGAGCAAAAGCTTCTTGGCGAATTGCCAGGGATTTTTAATCTGTGTATGCGTGGGTATAAAGACTTGACAAGACAAAGTGGGTTTACCGAGTGTGAAACGATCAACGCAACAGTTGAAGAGTACATAGATATGACCGACACCCTACGAGCATGGATAAAAAATAATGTCAAGGCTTTTCCCGTTGAGGATAAAGAAATTGATAACTTCGTGCCAAGCTCCGATATTTACCAGGGCTACAAAAATGACATGATAAACAACTATGAGCAGCCAAAAAGCTACGACGCATTTACAAAAAAATTAAAAATACTACTCCCTGATTTTGACAGCAGAGCAGTTAGAAGAAGGGTAGAGGTCGGTGGCAAAGTAAAACAGGTCCGTGGTCTACTTAATGTGAGCTTCGGTGAAGGCGCGGCGTCTTTAACGAAGGAAGATATTTTATTTAGCATGGGCAAACGCAGTCAGCAGGAGATGGTGCAATGAGAAGAAAAGAAGTACTCGACTATTTTGAATCAGTTGGTAGAAAGCTTTTAGGCGTCTTAGTGGTATGGCTCTTGGCCAGCCTGCTCATAAGCTTCATTCGCGGTATGCCCCATAGTATGCGAGATGATAACGCGTGCGCTAAACCATGGGGTATTCAAAAATTTGTTATGGGAAACCTTTTCTGTAACGATGAAGTGCTTTATGCGCCAGAGAAGGGGAAGTGATGGCTGTACGAACAACATATACATGCAACATATGTGGGGAGTCTTTCGTAGTAGAAGGACAATCGAAGAAACCACCAGTTGGCTGGGGAGTGATTAAACCACGGCTCACGGTCAATTACCCAAGCTACCCAGAAAAGAAAAAAGACTACAAGGCTTGGAGCGCGTTTAGAAACAAGTGCGATAAATTAAAAGAACAGCTCTCGATTCAAGAATATCATCTGTGCCATGAGTGCCTTCAATTTAAACAAGACAATGTTATACAGATTGAAGGAAGAAAAAATAGACGAGCTAAAGCAGTGTAATGTATTACCATGTGTAATAATCTTGTTATACAATATTGGGCCACGGCCCGAGGCCAATAAATAACAATAAAATTGATGCAAAATACCAAGTGCTTTTTTTGCCGTAAAAGGTGGGAAAAGTGCTTGCAGTTTTGGGGCTCGAGGGCTCGAGGGCCCTTGAATTGTGTGACACGTACGTGTCACAAAAAGTGAACGTGTCACACAACGTGTCACAGCTGTGGTCTTACTCTACCAAGGGGTTTACTCTCTTTTGTGACATGTGACACCTTTTTTTATATCTAAGAGTTTTTGAAAATAGGTAGAGAAACACATGGTAATAATTGAAAAATGGAAAATAGAAAAGAAAACCTACTATGGGGGAAAAAAACGTGTCACACGGCACAAAACCGCTAGAACCATTGGGAGAGTAAGGGTACAGCTGTGACGGGCCAAAAATAGCCCGTCACAAAAGGTGTCACATTTTTAAGCAAGGTGTCACAAATGCACAATAAATGTACAAGAATTACATTACCATTACCGTAATAATCACCATTTTTGGTGCGTCACATGGTAATAATTGGAGTTGAGGCAAATAAATCTTTAGGTAATAATTGATTTTCGGCGTTTTTGGCATACTTTTTGATAAATAGGGTCAAGTGCTTGCACTTTGCATACCTGAAAATAACACAACTGGCGTATGCGGCAATTTTTTATTGTTGCACCTGCTTTTAGAGGGTGTTAAAAATAAATTAGCTTTACGTTTAACGAAAAGGACTTTTTTTCTATGAACATGGCATTAGATTTGCAAGGGCTCAGCTCCGTACTTGAAGTATCTCTTGATAAATGGGCAAAGCACAGTCGGTATAAAAAGCAGTGGGAAAAGATGCCAGATGTAACAAAAAGTATTGCATCTGATGCTTTTAAAGAAATGCCTGGTATCGACCCAGGTTGGTGGGATCGCTGGTGGGCACAGCAGCATAATCGCTTTATTAGGCTTCCAGAGGTTAAGCAGGTTCATTTAACTAATCTGCATCAAATTATGTACTACTTTTTAACTGACTTTGCTCGTGGAGACTTGAAGCTTGTTGAAAAGCCAGAAAAAAAATCCACAGGGAAGAAAAAGAATCGCAGACGATAGTCCTACTGTAATTATAGGGTTTAGAGACTCTGAGTTTTTTAAAGAGAAACTTGTTGCAGCCTCTAAAAAGCTTGGGCTCAATGCGTCTGATGTACTTAGATCTTTAACGAAGGATTTTATAAAAAAAGTTGATGGTATTTCTACTAATTTATAGGAGTGATTTATGAAGAAGGTTATTGGTTTATGTGTGCTGCTATTGATGTTCGCGTCTCTTTGTTTTTCAGCTGCTCAGTACAAAGTGACCAAGGTTACCGTAACTGCAATTGGAACAGAGGTTCCTTTGAGCGCAACGGCGCTTTATTCAAGTCATGTTGTTATTCACGCTGATAGTACGAACACGAATAATATTTATGTTGGTGATAGTACTGTTACAGCAGCAACTGGCATGCCTCTCGCACCTGGCGAGAAACTGTACTTGGGTGATCTTATTCGCAAGGATAGCAATGAGGCGTTTGATCTTACTAAGATTTATATTGACGCAGACACGAATGGCAATTTCGCTCGTGTTGGCTACGTGTTCAATCGATACAAGGGCAATGAACCAGCTGTACAGTAGGTGATGCTTGGCTTTACGGAAGAAAAAAGCTGTTAGGAAGAATAAACCTGGGGCAGGTAGGCCAACAAAGTATGACCAATCTTATTGTCTAGATTTATTGGAGCATATGGGAAAGGGTCTTAGTTTTGAATCTTTTGCGTCAACGATACAAGTAAACCGTGACACTTTATATGCTTGGCGTTCTAAGTATAAAGAATTTTCCGATGCATGGGTAATGGGCCGAGATCGTTGCCTTACTTTCTGGGAGAATCTTGGTGCCGCTGGCATCATGGGACTAAAAGAGTTTCTAGATGGCAACGGAGAGGTGCGCCCATTAAAGACCAAAGGCTTTAATAATACTCTTTGGATTTATAATATGAAGGTTCGCTTCGGGCGCGACTGGATAGAACCTGATAAGGCTGCAATGATTGAGAAGGTGAATCGTTTTCTTGAGGCCAAAGAAGCGCAAGAAGCAGCTGATACTTCTGATGCCCCAGTCGAGTATGTTGTGGAGATGAATGAGGCTGGTAAGTTTAAGCATTCACGTCCTAAACTTATTAAGGCTAGTGGTGAATGAACAAGCGCATAAAGATTCATTTGCCAAAGCCGCATGAAGCGCAAGCTATATTTGTATACTGGATGTATGCCTATCCTGAAGCGCATGCTCTAATAGCTCCGTGTGGTACAAAGTTCGGTAAAAGTTTTGCGTGTGCTCTTTGGCTTGCTACTGAGGCTGTCAACAATCCTAGAAGTTTTTGCGTTTGGATTGCTCCTACATACTTGAAGTGTAAAATTGGCTACAGGTATTTGAAGTATTTGCTGGATATACCTGGGTTTGCCGAGTGCCTTGATGGTTCTCTTGAGATACGCCTTTCAAACGGTTCATTTATAAAATTCCTGCATGGTAAAGATTCTGAAGTTGTAATTGAAGGTGAAGCTGTTGACCGTTTTGTTATTGATGAGAGCGGAAAGCAATCAAAGCAGCTTTGGTTTTCTTTGTTCACTACTATTACGCAGACGCGAGGATATGGGATTGTTACAGGCACGCCTCGCGGGTTTAATTGGTATTATGACGAGTTTAGAAAAGCCAAGCTTGGAGATCCGTTTTATTGCTGGGACCAATTGAGAACAGAAGATAGTCCTTTTGTCAATCCAAAAGCGATTGAGCAAGCAAGACGTTTACTTCCACCGGCGCTTTTTCAGCAGTACTATCAAGCAATGTTCGTTTCAGATTCTACCGTGTTTGGTGACCTTTCCACCATGTGGGATAGTGCCCTTGAGATAAAGAACCCTCAGTGCAAGTTCTGGATACATCCAGACGCGGCCACAAGATCTTTTGATACTGTCACAGGCTGGGATATTGCAAAGCACCGAGATTATTCTGTCTTTTTTACAGTAAATTCGGTTGGTAATATGGTCGGGTATGCTCGCATGCGTCATGTCAATTATCAGACGCAGGTGGGGCGGTTAAAGCATTACATGGAGACTTTTTTCACAGGGGATAAATCGATACGCTATGACAAGACTGGCGTTGGTGACGCTGTTGGTGAGATGTTAACCGAGGCTGACATCGATGCAAGTATTACAGGCGTGAACTTTACAAACCAATCAAAGCAAGAGATGATATCTAGATCAACCATGGCAATTGAGCGCAGCTGGCTTAGAGCCCCTAGAATTGAGCAGTTAGATCACGAGTTTAGCAGTTATGAAGTTAAGGTAACAAAATCAGGGCTTTACTCCTACTCTGCACCAGACGGTGACCACGATGATACTGTGAGCGCTGGCATGCTGGCTATATCTGGGGCCTATCAATCTTCGCTAGCAGAAGACGCCGATAAAGTGTTAGAACAGTTAGTAAACGCCGACTTTGAAAATAACAAGGAAGACGATGTTGGTGAGTATCTAGCTGCCTTTGATGGTCAAGAAGATGACTTCTTTGATGATGACAAGACAGATGATTTTAGCTTCGATCTAGACTGAGGTGATTTTTTATGTGGCCTTTTAAATCTAAGACAGACACTTCTTCGCAAGAGCCCACAAAAAAAGAAAACAGTAAATATGACCTTTCAGAAGCGGCTGTAAAAAGCAACGTTATGAATCTTTTTAACGCTGCAATTGATGAAGCCGTCGGGAAAGCAAACGATTTTAATGCCTATGCAATTGAAGAAGGCCAAGGCAATTATTATGGTACTGAATTTAATATCAGAGCAACAGCTGGCAGGATAAAAAGCACGTACACGCGAGAGCCATGGGTTTTTGCGACTTCTAGCCTTATTGCAAGAGCGTTGTCTACTGTTCCCTATGTGGTGAAATCAAAGACTACAAATGAGGTTATCCCAAACCACCCACTTCTAAAGCAAATTGAATGTGGTAGTAGTATTCAAGATTCTTTCTCCATGAATTGGTCTGGCTATCTTGATTTAACTCTTGGTGGAAACTACTTTCAGGTTTTTGATAAAAAATTCACTGAGTGTATTCATGTTCCTGTTGAGGATGTTGAGCTTAAACTTTCCAAAGACTGTAAAACGGTTCAAAGTATTGTCGTGCATGACAGCAACGATTGCGGCAAACGGGCCGAGATACCTTATGAGCAGGTAATCCACAGGAAATTCCCAAACCCGTACAACAGATATTATGGATTGTCGTTGTATGTTGCAGCCAGCCGTCCTGTACTTTTAGATCGCTATATGAATGAATTTAATATGGCTTTCTATCTGCGTGGCGCTACAAATGCAGGGGTCATCGAGACAACTGAGGACATGGGCAAGACCCGTTTAGAAAGGCTCATGCGAACGTTTGAGCAGCTTTATACTGGTAAACGAAACTGGTTTAGAACTGTATTTATTCCTAAAGGCGGTAAATGGGTCAATGCTGGCCTGTCCATGACAGAAGCACAACACCTGGAGACGCTGCGTGAAAATCGTTATTCTCTTCTAGCTGTTCTTGGCATTCCACCTGCAAAGGTTGGTCTTACCGAGGACGTGAACCGAGCTACTTCTGATAACCAAGACAAAGATTTTTGGGAAAATACTGTTTCTCCTTTGTCTAAATTTGTCGCTGCTGGCTGGAATAATAGTTATTTGGTTAAGGGTATTTATAAAGACGCTATTTATGTTGAGCCTGATTTTTCTGGTGTCGTTGCTCTTGAAGGTACGCTTGAGAATAAGGGAAAACAAATAACAGCTGTCAAAGATGTCTTGCTCATTGATGAAATACGTGAAGATATTCTTGGCTACGAGCCGTTGCCTGATGGACGTGGTGATATGTTTATTGCTGAGGTGGGCAATAGTTTTGATCCATTTTCTGGCGCTCTTAGTCTTCCTGAAGCGTCTGAAGAAGATTTAAAGAAGATTGAAGACAATGGTTTTGCAAAGATAAAAAATGCAGCAACGTCTGGGCAGGAACGTCTCGAGACAAAGCTGAGTAAAACATATTCTACAGGGTACAAAAAGTATATCGACTACATTCTTGGGCTTGCTATTTATGCGCTTAATAATGAGGTTGATGTAAAACAGTATCTTGGAAACAAGATTGATGAGATCACGGATGTGTACGTTAAGTCTGTAAATAAGCCTCTTTCTGATGCTGTGCTTCGTGGTTTTAGTTTTGCCAATAGCAATTCAAAAGCGTTTTCTCTTTTATTTGACACTATTAAATTTGCAAAACTAGGCGTCAATAAAAGGATGGCATATGTAACAAAGTTCAATGACGTCGATCAACAGGCTATAGATTTACTTAGAGAAGAGCAAGCAGATGGGCAGCGCACTATTTTAGTCCAGCGTGCGATTGATTCTTTTCTTGGGTTCAATCAAACAAGAACAAATGAAATTCTAGATATAATTGCTTCTGGCCTAGAAAAGGGGGACACTGCTGATGTAATCGCTGGTGATCTTCGGGCCGCGTATAAAGAAAAGTATAGTGGTCAAGCATTCACTGTGGCAAGAACCGAGATACTTACTTCTATAAGCCAAGGCATTAAGTGGAATCATGATGTTCTTGGTGAAGTATTTAGTGATGTTGAAAAACAATGGTATCATGTTGGAGATGCTGGGAGTAACCCAGACGCTCGGCAAGAGCACGCGGCGTTTGAGAAGCAAGGGCCACAAGTAAAGGGGTACAAGTATGGTGGGCTTTTAGAGTACCCACGTGATCCAAACGGTGGCGCGTCGGAAACTATTAATTGCCGCTGCACAATGGCCAGTGTCATACCAGATCATGCTACAAGCAACGCAGAAATAATTTTAGATACATTGGGGTAATACCATGAAAAAGTTTATCGATTTTCGTCCTGATCCGGCTAGACCCATTAATTATAAGAATACAGATAAATGGGAAAAAGTTGGAAAGTGCTATCGCCTTAAGAGCCCTGATGCTGAGGAAGATCGTCAATTTCTATACATGCCGTTTGCACATGTTGGTGCTGATGGCAAGAGTGCTGGTAAAAAGGAATATCGTGATGATAAGCGCCTTTACATCGCTGGTATGGCGAACGCCAATATTATAGACCGTATGGACGAGGTACTTGATCCAAGAGGTTTGGATACTACTGATTATATTAAGAATAGCCAGCTGTTAGCACATCACAGTTACTATGCACCAATTGGCCAAGTAGAAACACTCGATATCGAAGAAGACGGTGTTCATTTTGTTGCTTGGGTCGGCGACCCTGGAAAAGCTCCGCTTACAAATATGCAAAAGGAAATAAGGAGCTTAATTGCTCAAGGAATCCTCAAGACTGTCTCTGTTGGGTTCATACCTAAGAAAATAAGACCTGGTGCCTACGATGATCGTGGCTGTATTGTTGATCCGTGGGTAATTGAAGAGTGGGAGCTTTTGGAACTTTCCGTTGTTGCGGTGCCTGCAAACCAAGATAGTGTTTTCGAGATGAAAGATTTTTCATCATCTAAAAATAATGGTACATTGAAATCAAGAGGTACACACATGAAAACGTTAAACGAAATTATAGAAGCCATTTCTAAAAGAATCAAACTTGGAAAATGCAAGGGTGTTGTTGAAATACTCGAAGAACTTGCAAAAGATGGCGCTGGCGTGCAACGTCTTACCTTTAGTAAAGAGTCGTTTGAAAAAGACGAGGCTATCTCTTGGGCCAAAGAATATGGTTTAAAGAGTGATGAAGTTTTTGAAGATGATTCTGTGATTGTACTTACACAAAAAGACGAAAAGGATTTTCAAGATGATAGCTTAGTAGAGCTTGAACTTGATAAAGGTGTTGTCGGCATGGTTGGCAAATCTGTAATGGATAACGAGCCTACAAAAGATGGCACAGAGTCTGATGGAGATGATCAGTCAGAAGACGATGGACAAAAAGAAGCTTTGATGCTTATTAAAAATGTGGACGCGACGCTTAAGCGTGCAATGGAAGCACTTGAAAATATCCTGAAGAAGCTTGATGAGAAAGCATCTTCTTGCGAAGATGATGACAATGAAGAAGACGATTCCGAGAAAGTACTTGATAATCCTTCAGAAACAAGCAATGCTTCCGATGAATCAATCAAAGCAATTGATGATAGGATTACAGGTCTTGAAAAAACAATCGATAAACTTGCTGATGCAATGAAATTATTGGCTGAAAAGCCTTAACGATTTTTGTTTTTTAGGTAGGTGCCTAAATAAATGTAAAAGAAGGAGTGAACATGCCCGAAGCAACTACAGAGCAAACAACAGAAGCAAAGGTTGATGGAATCACCGAGATTCTTTCAAACAAAAAGGCACCAGAAGTAACTGGGCGTCCTATCTATGAGAAAGACATGGACTGGCTGGCACTTGGTGGATTTAAAAGTCTTCCTCAAGTATTTGGCCAAAAGATCGAAGAGCGCAGCAATGCTCCAGCTCTTCCTTTAAACTTTGGATCGAAATCACATTGTGGTCATTTGCCTGAAGATACTCGCTTGCGTCTTTTTCATCTTAAAAAGATGATTAACAACCTTGAGATTCAAACTCAGGTCAAGAATCCAGGCGCGGCGCTTACCCCTGCTATGATGAAAGACACGCCGATGTATAAGGACCATCTTAAGCCATTGCTTAAGGCGTTCAACATCACTGATTTTTCAAACTGGATTCCAACAGTCAACGCACGTTTCTACTTTGAAGAGTATGAAATTCCTTTCATCTTGGCTGATCAATTTGATCAAATGCCAATGGACTCAGCCACGGTAGAAGTACCAGGTGACACAGGTGTGCTTGAAGGCCATGAAGAAACTGACGGTGCCACATTTGGTGAGCAGTCAACTACACAGGCGAACTACGCGGTTACTTCTCGCAACAACGTAGTGCATACAAAGATCACAGAAGATCTTATGCAAGACAATGCGCCTCCAATCATTGATAAGCTGCGTCGTGATGTTGTTAAAGGCATCGTGCGTGCTTACGAAAAAGCAATCATAAATGGTGATACAACCATTTTGACAACTGTGCGTGGTGATGGCCATATGGACACAGATACAAGAGCACTTGGTCTCAATGAGACTTTCTCAAAGGCTTTTGATGGCCTTCGCAGAAAGTGTATCAACAACGACAACACACTTGGTGCAAGTGGTAACGCAGATGTTGCCTACAAGCACGGCGGTGACACAGCGTCTAAAGTGCTTTTTGAAAAAGTGCTTAACCTCATGGGCAAATTTGCCAGTGAAAAAGATACGCTCCGTTGGATCATTCCAAGTGTTATCGAGAACCAAGTTGTAACAGGCGCGATTCCTGAACTGTTTACAGCGTTTGCTTATGGTGGACTCGCTTCGAACGTCACCGGCCAGATGCCTCCAGTCTTTGGTGTCAAGCCAGTTACTTCTCAGTACGTGCGTGATGACCTAAACGAATCAGGCGTTTATGATGGCTCGACAACAGACAGAACAATCATCATGCTTGTCAAAGTTGTTCGCTTCTATCAATTTGTTCGTCAAGCAATGCGTGTATGGGCTGCTCCTTCTCTTCCATCTTCTGACTACATGCTCATGACCGCCAAGATGCGACATTCTTGGAACGGCAACAACCAAACAGCTGAGGAACTCGGCATCACTATGGGATACGATATTCTTAGAGCATAAGACAATCGGTTTCAAATATATTTTATTCCCCTACCTACCCTGTTGTGGGTAGGGGAATTTTAGTGAGAGGCACTTATGAAATGTTTTATATTGGTTAAAAAACCAGAGCAGCCGCAAACGCCGATTATGGACTGCGCGGCTATTATCCTTACAGGTAGAGAGCAGCTTATTGTCACAGAAGCCGTTGGTGAGTTGGTACTAAAAAAGTACCCACAGTATGTAACTAAGATCGGCGCTTGCGAAAAAGATTCTCTGCGTCATGGTAGGTTTGAACTTGAACCACTTAAAACAGCTGGTGACGTCGAGCCAGAAAAGCAGCCGCCTAGTAGATCTTTGAAGTCAAAGACTTCTGATCGGTCTATGGCTGGAAAAGGAAAGAAAAGAGCAAAGAAAAAAGGCAAATAAATGGCGCTTACAACACTAAATGAAAACAAAACTTATCTAGGTATTTCACTTAGTACTACAGACTACGATGATAAGATCGAGATGTTTCGTAAAAGTGTTGAGCAGTCTATTATTAATTATTGCGAAGTTGATTTCGAAAAGCATGTTGTCACTAAAGAGCTTCATGATGGTATACAGGCAGACGTTATTGTCCCTAAATTTATGCCCATATTAAGTGTTGAGGCTATTTACTTTAGTGTTGACTCAGACGGTGAAAATGGTGTTCTTGTTGAGTCCGATTATTACACAGCTGATGAAACAGGTATCATGCTTAGGGGAACGTATTCACCAAGGCCATATAGGCGTGTTGTGCGTCTTGATTATACCTATGGATACGAAGAAGTCCCAGACGATGTAAAACTTGCTGTGTACCAATCGGTTAAGGCCGAATACAACCGTGACTCGAACAACACAGAGCATTTGTCATCGAGATCAAAGGAAAGTGAATCAGAGAATTATTTGGCAGCTTGGGACAAAGAGACGGGGCTTCCAAAACAAATTAAGTACAAGCTTCAGTCATATCGAGTTTACGAATTTCCAAATATTGGTATGGCCCAGAGGAACATATAAGTGCCCACGCCACGAGACATTGTTGAGATCGTTGAGTACTATCGCAACGCAACGAGTGCTGTGAAAAAGGCTGCAACTAAAGCCCAAGTGGCTACTATTGTGGAAGCGCACGAGCAAGCACTGAGGAATCAAAAAAGGCAGTTTAAAGGGCTTCATGGTAGGCGGCTATCAGGGCAGCTTTTTAATTCGCAGTATTATGGGTTCGAAAGAGATGGCAGTGACATACCGACGTCATTTTTAGGTGTTCGTAATATTCCTTATGGGCGTATCCAAGAGTATGGTAGTGGCGGTCTTCCTGGTGGCGTCGTTAAGCCTGTTAAGGCAAAAAAGCTATGGATACCAAATTATAAAAAAGCCGGAAGGATGCGCCCACGCGAGTTTATGAGCCTTTTGTTTTCAAACCCTGCTTATTACCATCTATTTCCCAATATGGCAGCAAGATGGACAGGCAACTACATCGCAGAACGCGGTGTAAGGAAAAAGCAGTGGGAACCACTATTTTACTTGAAAGATAGTGTAAAAATACCACCAAGACCATTTTTAACACCTGCTGTCGCGGCGGCTTTTTTGAACTACCCAGACAAATTTGCAAAGTACTTAGGGGAAGAACTTGACAGATAGCATACGCGGTCAAATTATGGAGAACATGGCGTCAAGGCTTGCGACTGTCACCGCGTCTAATGGGTACAGCACAGATGTAAAGAAAGTTTATTACGATCAAATACCTATGGGCATTGATCTTCCAAAATATGATTTACCAACTATATTTCAATTAAATAGAGTTGAATCAAATTCGATGCAGCAAAAGTGCTATAACGGTATGTGGGAGTTTGACTTACAGCTTTGGGAGCATGGAAGCGTTGGTGATATTGAAATGGCTGAATTTGTACGCAGTGTGTATAAGGCGCTTTATGCTAACAGCCCGACAGCGCAGAGAGAGGACCAATTTAGGTCGATTCATTCAACCATTACCGAACTTGTTCCATTGCCTATATCAGCTGATTTGAATATGATAGAGGCTAACAGAATCACAGTTGTGACTTTTAGAGTTCATTACAGAACTAAACTTTATAATCTTTAGGAGTGAGCCATGAGAAACTTTATTGTGTGTATGATTCTAGCTACGTTTGCCACATCTGCCTTTGCGGGATGGTTTAGCTCAGAGGATTCAAGAATTAAATCAATTACAACAACTCACGCAACTGTTGGAACGACTACAGCGGCAGCTATTGCTTCTTCATCTGTTGTTGGTGATGTTTACGGCTTTCTTATCTGTAATGACCCAGTGAACGCGTCTTCAACATACTTGTCTGTTGGTCAAGCCGCTGATGTAACTACGGACGGTGTTAGATTAGACAAAGGAAAGTGCTATGAGTGCTTGAATTGTAAACCAGCAATATTAAAACTTTTGAAAGTAGAGGGACAAGGGGCCTCAAACGGATATTCTGTTATCCAGCTTAAGCGCTAATTTTTCTTTTTTGAATTCATATAGGGAGTGAGATCATGAGGTTTCTATTTATTCTTGCAGCTTTGATGCTGTCCTTTTCAGCATACGCAGATATTAGTGATGCCAGTAAACGCGCAAGCCAAGCATCCTTTGTAAGAGGCTCGGCCGACGCCGATATTTTAGAAGTAAGCTCTGTTGAGTGCAGAGCTGATGTTGGTGGAAACTTGGGTGGTAAATACTTTGTTATTTACTCTGCTCTTGACGCCGTTAAATACGCACCTTGGTACGATGTTGATGATGGTAGCTCCGCTCCTACTGTTGCAGGTGCTACTCTTATTGAGATAGACATTGCAACTGCTGACACTGGCGCAACAGTTTGTGGAAACACAAAGACAGCCCTTGAAGCTATATCTGGCACGCCGTTTACAGTGACTGGCACAACTACGCTTACGATTACAAACTCTGCGTATGGTGCGAGTACAGATATAGCTGATGGTGACACGTCGCATACAGATATATCTAAGACTACAGACGGGGCAATAAACACAGCTCTTGCGATTACTTCTACAGATATTGTTTCGAATATTCGTGGATTTAGCCTATGCAATGACGCGGTGAATACGTCTACGTATCTTATATTTGGTTGGGCTTCGGAGGTAACAACACTGGGGTCACGACTTGGTAAAGGCGAGTGCTTTGTGTGCGAGAATTGCAAAAAAGGCGTTCTTGAGACGATGTATGTGGCGGCTCAAGCAGCTTCGAATACGTATGCAATAACGCAGTATCGGCAACAGTAAAGAGTCTTGCTACTCATAAAATAATTTAGGAGTTATCTATGAAACACAGATCAAGAACAGATTATGCGCAAATTTATGCAGGTGATCGGCAAGGCTTCAACTTAGGTCTTGATAGTGCTATTTATTTGCGAAAAGAGGCAACACCACGTGTGTTTAATGCGCCGCGCATTGGAACACAGGGGGAATCTATTGGTGACACAAGCGCTTCAACAGATATTTCTGGTGGTACAAATGATTCACTCAAAATAGATGTTGATGGTATCGGTGATGTTACTGCAACTATCGCGTCTCTTGTTGGGTTAAGCACAGGTGATTTGATTGCAGCGGCGTTAGAAACGGCTATCAATAACGCGCTTATATCCGCTGGCTATGACAATCGTGTATGGGTGTATTTTGATAGCGCCGATGATCATTATGAAGTGTACAGTCAATTTACTGGCAGTAGCACAAGCGTTGTGATTACAGCGGCGGCTGCTAACGACGTTGCGGCTGACCTTCTACTTGGCGTTGCTAATAGCGGCACCGAAGCGGTTGGTACAGATGATCAAGATTTTCTTCTCTACACAACTGGTGGCCCTACTTTCAACCAGCCTGTTGAGTCAAACACTCATAGAAATGGGCGGTTTCACGCAGGGATCATTAAGCAAAAGAAAGTTGCTGAATATTCGCTTCAGACATTCATCAATATGTCTGGTGACGCAGGTGATTCTCTTGACACAGCTGTAAGGCTTCTTTGGGAACAGCTTCTCGGGACTGAAACAGTTGTCTCGAGTACATCGATCAAGCACACTCAAGGGCTTCCAAACTTCTACAACAGCCTTGTGCGGGTAAGCACAATCTTTGGTGAGTATTACACCGGTAGTTACGTTCGAGAGAACACTGTGACATTCCCAGGTGATGGCCCAGCTACTTGTGACTGGTCGGGAAAAGCTGCCAATAGAGTAATCGCTGGTATTGCTCAGATTGCCTCTGCTGTCGTTGCAAGTGCCAATGTGATCGTGGACCCTGATCTTACCGACAGGTATGATGAAGGCGCTTACGTGATGATCGTGGACCCAGACGGGCGTACAATCCTTGCAGGTGCTGATGGAAGTCTTAAGATTGATTCAATAACAGCGGCAACTGATACACTTACACTAAACTCAGCTGTTTCAGTAGCTGAAGACGGCTTTGTTGTTCCTTGGAACCCAGGCGCGGTGCAGCAAACTGCTCGTGACAACATCTACACTGATCTTGAGGGATCTTTCAAGATGAAGTCAGCGGGTTCAGACATATGCATCACGAACCTAGTTCTTACTTTCAACAACAATCACAACGACTTAGACAACTGCTTTGGTGCAGACGCTAATCGTGGATTTGTTGCAGGTGAGCGCCTAGATATCAATTATGCTGTCACTTTTGATCTATCCAACGACAATTTTGCTGATGTGGTGCAAGCCTCAAAATTTGAAGGCTATGACCCAGTAATCACACTCGGCGCAACATCTGGAAGATACTTGAAAATTGACGTTTCCAAGTGGATTCCAGCGGTGCCGCCGCTGGAAGTTCCCGAGTCAGGGCCGACTCCCACAACCCTAGAGGGTATGTGTTATGAGTCATCACCAGGTTCGAAAGACCCGATTGTTGTTGGTTGGTATTAAGTTTGTGCCTGGGTAAGCTTGTCTTATCCTCCTCGTTAAGGGAAACCACGTAAGTAAAATGCTGCTTGCGTGGTTTTTTTATGGTAAAAATGGACAGATACAACTTTTAATGGAGGAAACCCATGGCGATTAAATTAGACCAATTTAAGAAGTTCAACTGTGTAGAAATCATATCTCAAAGTGATGATGCCGTTGACACGGAAGAAAGTGATTTCGATGAATATCAAGCGACAGGCGATCAAAAACACCTGGTGTTCGTGGACGGCAAGCAACCAACTAAGTTCATTTGCAATTTTGAGATGAAGGGAAAACAAGCGGCCAGAATCAAAAATGCGATGGTTGGCGGTCATGATGAAGAGACAAAAAGACCGAAAGTGACCATAGGCGACTGGTCGTTTAAAGTGGTAAAATATGTATTAAAAGACATTCAAAATCCAGAGGGTTTGGAAGAAGGACAAGCCATCAAATTTAGAAAAGATAAAGATGGTTATGTTCATGACGAAGTACTCGTTATTTTAGACAGAATAGGCGTTGTAAGTGAAATATTCACAATGTACTCGAACCTTGTTGGTAGTGGCGCTAGAGATCATACAAAAAACTGATTGAGGCTCTAGTTGATCTCAACTTTGCTAAAGAGGGCAGCCGAAAATTATTTGATTGTAAGCTGTGCAGAAAAAACCCAAGTAATGCGAAGATGAGAAAATGCGAAGAGCCCGGTTTCAAGAACATGAAGCGGCCACGGAAGATAGATGATAAGAGCCTTGAGTATTATTTCTGCGCCGGTAAAGCAACTTGGTATGAAGGACTCGCGACAGTTTACGAAGAGTGCAAAGTGGCTATGTACACAGGTATTTTACCCGGAGAGGGTAGCTTTTATGAGCAGGACAGTGTTTTCGTTGAAGCCTTTCCTGCTTTTGTCCATAGGTGGAAGGAAAGAAACTATGGGCGTATATGGGAAGATGTCCGAGATTTTGTAGAGCCTATTCTAAAGTCGTTTGGAACCAAAAAGTAAGGGGCTTGCTGTGGCGATCACTAAAGATCAAGAATTCAAGATAAAGATATCTGTTGAAGACAACGCCACAGCAGGCTACGAATCCCTTGAAGGCAAATCTGTTGATGTTGTAGAAATATCTGAAGAGCTTCAAAAACAAGTTGAAGCTGTTACTGTTGCCCTAGAAGCCAATAATGCGCAATTAAAAGGAGCTAATTCGACATACTCCGAGGCTATGAAGACAGCTGGAAAGTATAATAAAATTTTATTAAATCAAGAGAAGGCAGTCACTTCGGTATCTCAAGCAACTGTGCAGCAGGTAAAGGTGGTTAAATCTGTTGGTGATGCTTTTATTGGTATTGGTAGTGCAGTAGAAGGGATTACTTCATCTGTTTCCAATGTTCTTAACATTATAAAAATGATTAGTGACCCTAAATCCATAAGTAATTTATCTAAAATGTTGCGTATTTTATCACTTATTTTAAGGGTAAAAGGCCAAAAGGAATTTTCGGATACTATTTTTGATGCCTCTGAAAATCTTCAAGATCTATCCGTAAAAATGGAAGCTATTAGAAGTAAAGAAGGTGGTTTATTTCAGGCACTATATGAAAAAGCGGAAAGTGCTAATAGTATTCTTAGAGCACTAGACACAACTTTTGCTGTGTTAAAAACGTCTATATTAGGTATTATCGGACTCAATGTAGCCGCAATTTTTTCACCAAGATTACGGACTAATCTATTAGATGTTGGTATTTCTGTATCAAATGTTTCTAAAGATATAACTTCTTTTTCTGGAGTAGTACACAAATCGTTTACACCTGGTATTTTTGGTCTTATTGAAAAAAGTAGAATAGCAGCTCCAGCTCTTTTGGGGTTGTCACTTGCTTTAAGAGAGACAGAAAGTGAGGCTTTAAAAACTATAGGCACACTTTCTGCGATTGCTTCTTTGCTTATAGGTTCTTTTACAGCGGCATCTGTTTATGCTCTTAGTGTTATTGGAGAGTTTATTGAAGCTATTGGAGACAAACTTATAGGAGCAATGACTATATTTGAGGAAAAGGCAGCAAAGTTTGAGGCTTCACTTTTTAATCTTAAATTTAGTATCGAGGGTATTTCACGCGAGGTAGGCGAAACGGCTGTAAATTCATTTGCAATGTGGTCGTCTATTATTGAAGAGACTGACAATAAAGTATCTTCCTCCACTGATTCTCTTGTCAAAAGTGTGAATCTTATTTCAAATGAAGCCGTAGCTCTTGGTCTTAAACCAGTTGATCAAATAAAAATATTTGAAGCTGCTCTTGATGTGGCTGCTAGTCGCGGTAAAGATATGCTTAGTGTTACTACTGCTCTTGTAAAAGGATTAGGTACAACAACAGAACCAGCATTTAACTTAGGAATAGCCCTTCAAGACAGTGCTCTTGCTCATTCGAAATACGTTCATGAGTCTGGTAAATCCATAGATTCTATGAATGATCAAGAAAAGCAGCTAGCAAAACTTAGTGTTATTTACGAAAACCACAATAGAGTGTTAAATGCAGCGGAAAAGCAAACAGAGAATATTGCTGGCGCTAATGCTCTTTTAACAAAGCGGATAGAGGTTTTGCAACGTACACTTGGGGAACAGGGAAATGTTACAAGAGCATTAATTGTAGCTCAAACGAATCTTGTAAATGCTGTTATAGCCCTTCCAAAGGTATTCACTCAAGCAGCAGGGGCTTTAATCGATTTTTTAGGAGTGTTTCTAAAATTATCAGGAGTCACTTTAAGTTATATTTTATTAATAGCGGGGCTTACAACAGTATATAAGATACTTACTACTGTGATTGCTGAAAATGCTACTGTTCAATTAATGCTTTCTAAAGCAATGGCTTTTACATCAGCATCTCTTGGTGTACAGACTGCTCAAGTTACTTCTTTATCTATAGCTATGAGCAATTTAGCAATAATAACAAAAGGCGCTTTAGCGGCCGCGTTTAAGTCAATGACTCATGCAGTTCTTTCTGCTGGAAAAGCTATACTTGTACTTGGAAAGGCGCTTTTAACTAATCCAGTAGTATTAGCTGTTGGTCTTATAATAGGGGCTGTATACCTTATTATTGAGGCATTTGGTGAGTTAAGAAAAGAGCTTTCCTTTATAGACGAAGCATTTATTAACCTTGGTAAAATGTTTGCTACAAGTAAAGATGAATTGACTATATTTGATAAAGCATGGGAAGGAACAAAAGAAATACTTCAGTCGGTGATGAAAGTCCTTGTTAATTTTACAAAGTTAATCATAACAGGTCTAATGTCATCTATGCTACTAGCATCAAAAGCAGTCATTGGATTTAAGCTTGCTTTTGCAGACGCTGGGGAAGAAACCGAGGCTCTTAAAATGCAGATGGCAGAAATAGACCGAAGAATAAAAGTTCTCGGTGGCTCTGTTGTGAGTAGTGTGGCAAATATGGCATCTGCATTTGACAAAATGGCTATAGCTGCTGATAAAGCTGGTGAAGAGTATGAAAAAGCAATTAGGTTGGCAGATACTTTTAGAACGTATAATGCGCAGCTAACAGCTGAGATAGATAAGCAGACTATTTCAATAGGTGTATGGGGCACTGCTTATGAAAAAGCGGCTTCAGAGGTAGACGTTTTATCAGTGGCTGCTGGCAATGCTATGTCAAAGTACAGAAACCTTAAAGAAGAAGGTAAAGCCTCTGGTGACGAGATTAAAAAGGCTTGGGCAGACGCCGTAAAGGCGACTAAAGAACTTGCTATTGCTCACGAGCAAATGAAAAAGATTCGCGCCGATGCAATCCTCGATATGATCGCAAAGACTCAAGATCTTAAAGTGTCCGAGTTAAAGAGTAGCAAAGAGCTTGTTAAGGCAGCTGAGCTTGAACTTAAGTTAAAACTTGACGCGTTTGATAAAGAGGCTAAAGCGCTTAGAAAAGTATTTAAGCTAAAAAAAGAAGAATTAAAAATAATTGACGATATGCGTTCTGCTATAGAGAAAGAAGGAGCGGCCAGAATCGCAGCTGCGCAGGAACAAGAAATAAAGGACGCGCAAGAACAAGCTGGTAAAGGTGCTATTTTATTTGATCAGAGCCAAATACAGACCATTGAATCGGCTCTTGGCGGTACAGCGGCTGATTTTGCAAGTGGAATGGCAAGTGCCACATCTGGAGTACTTGGCGCCGTTGCAGCTCTCAACATGATAGTCCAGGCGCTTCAATCTCTCATCGACCTTATTCCCAATCTAATAGACGGCATTACTGGTCTTTTCACGTCACTAACAGATCTTCCTGCCCGTATATCAGACGCTCTAAAGAACCTAGCTAAGGGAATAACCGATTTTGTATCTGATTTTATACCAAATTTAATAGACTCTATTGGCGATATTATGATGACAGTCCTTGATTTTTTCATCGAAGGGCTGCCAAAAGCGTTTGAAAAGTTGATGGAGAAGATACCAGAGGCATTATTAGGGTTGATAGAACGGCTACCAGAAATAGCCTTTAAGTTTGGTCAAGCGCTTGTAATGTTCTTTACATGGGGCGCTAAATTTGTTGTCATTTTTGCCACTGCTTTCATTAAGGCAGCGCCAAAGCTGATAACTGCCCTCATTCGCGCCATGCCCGAGATAGCCATGGGGCTCGTTGATGGAATCATTTTCGCAGGAAAAGAGCTTGTGAACATGATCGCAAATCTCTTTGGTATGGGCGATATCTTCAACATTGACATGGGTAATGTTCAAGAAAACATCGAGCAAATTGGAGATAGCATAGCTCGGAGCGCATCTAAACTTTTTGAAGTCATTGATCTTACCGCCGAGATGCGTGGGCTTACAATGTCCGATCGTATCCACGACGCGATTAAATCGGCGATGTGGGACGTACTTGCGTGGCTTCAAAACCTTTGGAAGAAGTTTGTAAAATGGCTTTCAAGCGTTGGTAAAGCAATCTGGGAAGGGCTAAAGCAAGCTATAATCGACGCTTGGGAATTTATAAAAGAAATGGGCAAAACCATATGGGAAGGGCTCAAAGCTGCCGTTCAGCAAGCTTGGAACTTCATAAAAGAGATTGGCTCTACTATTTGGGAAGGGCTAAAGAACATAGCTTCACAAGCATCGGCGTTTCTTGAAAACCTTGGTAAAGACATATGGGAAGGCGTCAAAAAAGGGTTCTCGTCTGCGCTTAACTTTTTTCAAGATATTGGTAGAAACATTTGGGAAGGGTTTTGGAATAACTTCAAGCAGCTTGGTTCGTTTATAACGCAGATATTTAATAGTTTAAACCCAAAGAACTTTTTCCTAAAAATGTTTGATGACTCCGGAGCTTGGGGTACAAGTACTGTTGAAAACGCCCTTGGCATTGATGTACCTTTTATAAGCTTTGCTCAAGGCGGCATCGTGCCAGGCTCGGCAGTAACCCGTGGCGATAGTAATTTGAATGATCGTGTTTTAGCCCTAGTGTCTCCAGGTGAGGCAATCATACCACGGAGTGATATGGAGAATCCAAGAATAGCCAATATGATTGGTCAGGTTCTTGATGGAAAAATACCATCTTTTAGTATTGGCGGCGATGTTATTGATTTTGTAACCGGTGGCGGTGATGGTGGCTTTGGTCTTCCAGACCTTGGAGACATTGGCAATATTAGCATAGATAATTTTACAAGTTCTATGTCAGCTGCTTGGGAAGGACTTAAATCTGAAGCAAAAGCAGGGTGGAAAACGCTTATAAATGACGCCAACATGTTTATTAAATTTCTTAATCCTGAGTACCTTTGGAGACAGGTGTATGGCAACACTATGAAAGGTATTTGGAGAATGATAGAAGCCAATAAATTTGCCACTGGTGGGTACGTGGCTGATTATGGCCTTGCCGAGCCAGGTGAGTTTGTTATGAAGCGATCGGCTGTTGACTCGATCGGAGTAAACACGCTTAACGATATGAATAATGGAATGAGTCAAAGGGCAGGAACCGGCGGCGGTATCACTATTCAGAAAATAGAGATCAATGCACGCACGGATCTATCCCCCGCGTCTGTTAGAAGTGAGATACTCCCAGAAATAGTCAAGGGCATAAAGCGAATGTCGCAAGACGGTTCGTATGTTCTTAGTGCAAAAGGAGTTAGGTAATGGCTGAAGGGTATCTTGATCGAGAATATTTAGAAGATGAATACCTCTCGGGTATAAACGACCCGCCTAGCGGCATGCAGGTAAATCAGGTAATTAGAAAACAAGCCACAACGGGCATGCAGGCTGACCAAGCTATTATTGATAGCCATGCATCTGGCATGCAGGCAGCTATGACTGTTGTTGATATGCTTAATGCAGCTGGCATGCAAGCAAACATGATCACAGATACCAGTGGTATTTTTGGTTTTCAAGTTGACATGAATATAGGCGATATCCCAACCGTTGGTGGTATGCAGGCCAAGCAGTACCCTCTAAGACATTGGCTTTGTGATGAAGGGTACCTTGAAACGCCTTATCTTGAAGAGTCATATCTGAGTTACTGCATGCGTGCGTTTCTCGGTATGCAGGCTCGCCAGCTTGTACTTGAAACAGCTGAGTCTGGCATGCAAGCTGAGATGCACATAGTGGACAAATCACTTATCACAGGTATGCAGACCTCACAGGTAATCACAAAAGAAGAAACCCTTGGCATGCAGGCAACGCAGATACGTGTTGTTAAAACAGGTATGCAGGCTGCCATGGTAATCTATAATAATACTCAGCTTCGAATACTCTGTGAATTTCCAAGCCGTGGAACCGAGGCGCTTGCTGGACTTAACTGGGTCATGAGCCCAACAGAAGCAGCTGGTGATTTCAGTCCAAATAATCTTAACACAGATATAATCGAGCAAGTTACGCGCTCGGTAACAGCTGGCAGCATAACTCTTACATGTGACACAGGACTTAGTCAGGGCGTCCCAGTTGATACAATCGCGATACTTGGTCACAACCTTACAAAATCAGCTATTGTGCAAGTACAGGGTTCAAAGAATCCATCTTTTTCGCCGTCTGATATAGTTTTTACTATGGAGACGCAGCTTGATGATATGTACTGGATAGCCGAAACGCTTCCAACACTTATTGGTCAGAACAGGTACTGGCGCTTTACTATTCAAGATCCAACAAACACAGACGGATACATAGAGGCTGGTACAATCTTGTTTGGTGTCAGCGATATTTTTACAACTTCAGAGTGTTTTCAAAATCCAATTGAGCACGGGCTAAAACATTATAAGGACGAGGTAGAGACCGAAGGTTTTACCAACATCATGAACGATCGCGCTCTTAGAAAATGGTTAAGACTTAGCTTTGAAGATTTAAATTATCTTAAGGGCAATTTCAAATTGATTGATGACATGGTTAAGTATGCGCGTACAAGTCTTAAATGTCTTGTGATACCGACGCCGCTGTATCCAGAGAGATACGCCGTGTTTGCTAAACTTGTGCAGCTACCATCGTATTCTAACCGCGTTCTTGAAGAAGACGCCGACTACACATCATTTTCGCTTGAATGGGATGAAAGTAAGTAATGTCTAGTGTAAACAGAAGGGAATATCTAACCGCAACTGTGCTTGATCAAGCATTTCTTGACCGATGTCAGGACAATCTTGATAACGGGCTGCACATGGTTGTGGTTATCGATACGCCTACTGGATACATATACGCATCAGATAGAAACAAGTACATCAACTCAACGTTTTATGAAGCTTTAACTCAGTTCCCTATCATCAGTCGTACTGTCGGCGATTGGTTAAGCCCAGAGATAGAATTCTCAAGCCTTGACCTGGTGCTCAGTAACGTCGATGGCCGGTTTAATAACTTTGTCCCTGGCGGCGTCGATTACGACGGCTGGATAGGAAAGACAGTTACTGTAAGTCTTGGGCTCAGAGACGTAGCCAGCACATATAGTGATATTTATAAGGGAGTGGTGACAGAGATTGGTGGTTTTAAACGCGACGTTCAAAAGATCACGCTTAGGTCTCGTGATGATTTTGACAAAGCAAACAAAACGATGCCAACAACAGCTCTTACGTCCACTTCGTTCCCAGACCTTGAAGAAAATTTTGAAGGGCTTGTAGCCCCGTATATACTTGGTGATTGGACAGTAAACTTGAATCCAAACGGAGCGTCAATACCAGCGTTTCCCGTCAACGGCGCGAACGCAGGTGTAATTGCAGGAACGACTGCGCTTCAGCTTGTCATCTCCGATAATGCTAACAGTTATTTTGATAGCTCACATGTGTATGTAAAACGAGGCGAGCAGTACTTTGTGTTCGACAGCGGTGATATCGCAGTAAACGGTGATAAAAATCTTGTAGAAATTACGCAGGGTGCTGGCGGTGGCACAACAACGGTTGAAGACGGTGATCCGTAC
>Ga0180431_10002323_pt1 | contig 25560 bp, 24 predicted proteins | sample SS_ome_11_FD_132459 | JGI IMG/M metagenome (GOLD analysis project Ga0180431, IMG submission 132459) | Hypersaline lake sediment archaeal communities from the Salton Sea, California, USA - SS_1_MS_1 metaG | ecosystem: Environmental > Aquatic > Non-marine Saline and Alkaline > Hypersaline >... | reverse complement strand
GTCGACGAGCACGGCCGCGCCGACCTCGGGCACCGCCTCGACGTAGAACAGCGCCGCGGTCAACGATCAGCGGCCGCTGAAGGTTTCCCGCAGCCGACTGAACAGTCCCCCGCCGCCGGCCTGTCCCGGCGAGGTGTGCGTGGACCGCACCCCGGGCTGCTCCTCGCCGCGGCTCTTGAGTTCGCCCAACAGTTCACGGCTCCGGGCGTCAAGTTTGGTCGGAACCAAAACCTCGACGTGGGCGTGCAGGTCGCCGCGCACTTCCGAACGCAACCGGGGCATCCCCCGGCCGCGCAGCGTGATCACCGTCCCGGGCTGGGTGCCGGGAGCGATGACGATCTCGGTGTCACCGTCGAGAATGTCGGCCACGGTCACCGCGGCGCCCAGAGCGGCGTCGGCCATCGGGACGGTGACCGTGCAGTGCAGGTCGTCACCGTCACGGGTGAAGACCTCGTGCGGCTGTTCGTGAACCTCCACGTACAGGTCGCCGGCCGGGCCGCCGCCCGGCCCGACCTCGCCCTGGGCGGCCAGCCGGATCCGCATCCCGTCGGCGACCCCGGCGGGGATCTTCACGGTGATATCCCGGCGGTCGCGGACCCTGCCGTCACCGTTGCAGCGCCGGCAGGGGTCGGGGATGACCTCGCCGACTCCCCCGCAGTTAGGGCACGGCCGCGCCGTCATGACCTGGCCGAGCAGCGAACGCTGCACGCTTTGAATCTCGCCGAGCCCGCCGCAGATATCGCAGGTGACCGGCCGGGAGTCGCCGTTGGTGCCCTTTCCCTGGCACAGGTCGCACAGCACCGCGGTGTCCACCGTCACCTGTTTGGTGACGCCGGTGGCGCACTCGCTCAGCGTTGCCCGCATCCGCAGCAGCGAATCCGACCCGGGGCGCACCCGCCCGACCGGGCCGCGGGAGCCCATGCCGGTGCCGAAGAAGGCCTCGAAGACATCACCGAGGCCACCGAAGCCGGCGAAGCCGTTGGACGACCCGGCCGTTGCCAGCGGGTCCCCGCCGAGGTCGACGATGCGGCGCTTCTCCGGGTCGGACAGCACCTCGTAGGCCGTGCTGACCTCTTTGAAGAGGTGCTGGGCCTGTTCGTCGGGGTTGATGTCGGGGTGCAGCTCACGGGCCAGCTTTCGGTAGGCGCGCTTGATCTCCGCATCGCTGGCGCCCTTGCTCACACCGAGCAAGCCGTAGTAATCGCGTGCCACGACTGACCCTTCCTACCGGCGCCGGCCTCAGCCGGCGCGGTTGCCCAGAACTTCCCCGATATACCGTGCAACCGCGGCGACGTTGGCCATAGTTCCCGGATAGTCCATCCGGGTGGGACCGACCACGCCCATTCCGCCGTAGACGGTTCCCCAGCTGCCGTAGGTGGTGGAGACCACCGAGGTGCCGGCCATCTCCTCGACCTCGGTCTCGTGGCCGATGCGCACCGTCACCTTACCGGCCTCCTGCTGGGCGGCCAGCAGCCGCAGCACCACCACCTGCTCCTCGAGCGCCTCCAGGACCGCCCGCAACGAACCGCCGAAGTCGGCGGTGTTGCGGGTCAGGTTCGCGGTACCGCCCATCAGCAGCCGTTCCTCGGTGTGCTCGACCAGGGACTCCAGCAGCACCGAGGCCGACCGCCCGACCGCGTCGCTGAGCGTGCCCGGCCCGTTGATCCCGCCGGCCAGGTCGGCGACCGCGACCGAGGCCGCGGAGATCCGCTTACCCTCGAGGGCCTGTCCCAGCAGGTCCCGCAGCTGGGCGAGCTGATGCTCGTCGATGGTGTCGCCGAGTTCCACGATGCGCTGGTCCACCCGTCCGGAGTCGGTGATGACCACCATCAGCAGCCGGGCCGGCGTCAGCGCGACAACCTCCAGGTGGCGGACCGTCGAGGCCGACAGCGTCGGGTACTGCACCACCGCTACCTGACGCGTGAGTTGGGCCAGCAGTCGCACCGCGCGGCGCAGCACATCGTCGAGATCAACCCCCGACTCCAGAAAGGACAGGATGGCGCGTCGCTCCGGGGCCGACAGCGGCTTGACCCCGTGGAGCCGGTCGACGAATTCGCGATAGCCCTTCTCCGTGGGCACCCGGCCGGAACTGGTGTGCGGCTGGGCGATGTAACCCTCGGCCTCCAGCACCGCCATGTCGTTGCGGACGGTGGCGCTGGAGACCCCGAGGTTGTGGCGCTCCACCAGCGCCTTGGACCCGATCGGCTCCTTGGTCGCGACGAAGTCGGCGACGATGGCCTGCAGCACCTCGAAGCGGCGGTCGTCGGCAGTTCCCATCTGGATCACCTCCGTTGCCGCCATTTTACGGCCTCTGGGCAGTGCGTTTGGCAGCCGCGGGCCGCGAGTGCCACTGGCACGTCGGACCGGGCGGGCCGGATCAGTCCAGCGCGATCAGCGGCGGCAGGTGACCGCGGCCGTAGCCTGGCAGCCAGGCCGAGCCGAACAATGACCCCGAGGGGGCCCTCGGCACCGGCTCGGCGCGCAGTGAGGCGTGACCCTGTTTCTGGCACACGGTCACCGCCGCCTCGCGGCAGGTGACCGGGTTCGACGATGCGGCGGCCGGCGGTGACAGCGCCAGGGCGGCGGCGATCGCCATGGCGGCAGTCGCGATGTGGAAGGTCATCGGTCGAGTCCTTTCGGTGTTCGCGCACCGGCCGGAGCCCGCGCTGCGATGTTCGAATCCGCACCGCCGGTTCCGATTTCGGATGCCGGGCGCTATGCCTCAAGGCTAGAAACATACGAAGTAAAAATCACGAAACACATACCGTTTACAAAGGCTCGGCCGCGCACAGTGGCAGACAGACGGTGAACACGGTGCGGCCCGGCCTGGATGCCACCGAGACCGTCCCCTGATGCGCGTCGACGACGGAGGCGACGATCGCCAGGCCCAGGCCACTGCTGCCCATCTCCCGCGATCGGGCCTTGTCGGCCCGCACGAAGCGCCCGAACAGGTTCGGGATGATCTCCTCGGGGATGCCCGGCCCGTCGTCGCTGATCTCGAGGATCGCCACCGGCCGGCCGTCGTCGTGTGAGGTCGTCAGCGCGGCGGTGGCCGTGACACCCGGCGGGGTGTGCATGGCGGCGTTGCCGAGCAGATTCGCGACCAGCTGCTGAAGGCGGGCACGATCCCCGTGCACCAGCACGGGATACTCGGGAACCGCGGTGACGAAACGGTGGTCGGGAGCGCTGACCGCCGCGTCGTTGACCGCGTCCGCGACCAGTTCGGCGAGATCGACGTCCTCGAACTCCAGATCCTTGCCCTCGTCCAGCCGGGACAGCAGCAGCAGGTCGGCCACCAGCGATGACATCCGGCGCGACTCGGCCTCGATCCGGGTGAGGGCGTATTCGGTCATCGGCGGCAGGAGATCGCTTTCCTGTCGGGTGAGTTCGGCATATCCGAGGATCGCGGCCAGCGGCGTCCGCAGTTCGTGGCTGGCGTCGGTGAGGAACTGCATCATCCGCCGGTCGGACTGCGAGCGCTGGGTCAGTGCGGCGTCGACGTTGTCGAGCATGTGGTTGAGCGAGAGGCCCACCGCGCCGACCTCGCTTTCCGGGTCGGTGTCGCGGTCGTGAACCCTGGCGGTGATCCGGTACTGGTCGGCGTCCAGCGGCAGCTTTGCCACGTGCCGGGCGATCGCCGCGACCCGGCGCAGCGGCCGCAGTGCGTTGCGGACCAGGACGACCGTGGCGAACGCCGTGATCAGTAACGCCACCACCAGCAGGCCGGCCAGGATCAGCGCGTTGCGGATCAGCGTCTGGTTGGCCTCGCGCAGCGAGACCGCCGACACCAGCCGGTCGCCGCCGCCGACGTCGCGGGTGCCGACCCGGTACTCGCCGAGATCGCCGAGTCGCACCGTGCGCGGGTCCCCGCTGCGCCAGTCGATGGCCTCCAGATCGCGCACCACGTCGGGGGGCACCGGCGCGGGTTCCCCGTCGGTGAAACGGCTGGCGAAGACCGTCCGGCCGTCGCGCACCACGGCGATGACCGTGCCCGGCGGCTGACCGGGAAACTCGGTCAGCTCACCCGCGGCCACCGGACCCGCCTTCGGCCGCGGCAGGACGAGCTTGGCCTTCTCATAGGAGTAGCCGAAGGATGCCAGTGAGTTGGCGACCTGGCTGTTGATCAACGCGATCATCTCGTTGCGGAGGCTGAGTTCGGCGACCGCGCCGACGCCAACCATGGCGGCGCTGACGATCAGGGAGACGCCGATCACCAGCCGTTCACGCAGCGACCGCGGCCACCACCGCGGACGCGCACGACTCATTGCGGCGGCCGCAGCATGTATCCGACGCCCCGGACAGTGTGGATCATCGGTTCCCGTCCGGCGTCGATCTTCTTCCGAAGATAGGAGATGTACAGGTCGACCACGCTGGAGCGTCCGCCGAAACCGTAGTTCCAGACCCGGTCGAGAATCTCGGCTCGGGAGATTGCCCGACGCGGGTTGCGCATGAGGTAGCGCAGCAGCTCGAACTCGGTGCCGGTCAACGCGATCGGCTCACCGCCTCGCGTCACCTCCCGGCTGGCCCCGTCCAGTTTCAGCTCCCCCACCGTGAGGACCTCGTCGTCGGGGGACTCCATGGCAGTGGTCCTGCGCAGCAGTCCGCGCAGCCTGGCGACGAGTTCCTCGAGGCTGAACGGCTTGGTGAGGTAGTCGTCGGCGCCGGCGGTCAGCCCGGTGACCCGGTCCATGACCGAGTCGCGGGCCGTCAGCAGCAACGTCGGCGTGTATCCCTCACCCGCCCGGATCTCCTTGAGTATCGACAGCCCGTCGGTGTCGGGAAGCATGATGTCCAGAACCAGCAGATCCGGGGTGAACTCGGCGAACTTCTCCATCGCCGTCTTGCCGTCACCGGCAACCTCGATCTCCCAGCCCTCGTAGTGCAGCGCCATCTTCAGCAGGTTGGTCAGCGCCGGTTCGTCGTCGACGAGGAGAACCCGGACGGGCGAGCCGTCGGGCCGGGTGATGCGGGGCAACTGGCCCAGGACGGCCGAACGTTGCCGGGGATTACGTGGAGCCACAGCCACAGTCATAACCCGATTCTGTTCGCCACGTCGCGCCGCGTCAGCAGATCCATATGAACTTCATATGTTTTCTCTCTGCGCCGAGCAGGGACCGACCCTGAGATATGTATTCGCTATGTGTCCGCCGCCCAGCCTTGGCGCGGGACCGCCGGCTCCCTAGTCTCGGAAAGTGAATTGACGTAATGCACTGCAGGTTTCCGCACCGGCCACGGCGGTTTCGACGACCCACCTCCGCTGTGCGCGAACAGATCCCGCGGTGAGTACGCGAACCGTCACCGAATGACAGGAGTCCCGCCTTGAGGACAACCGCCCAGCCCAACGGCTCACTCGCGTCCAGCATCGCGCGCTACGACCTGCCGGCCTCCCTGGTGGTGTTCCTGGTCGCACTGCCGCTCTCGCTGGGCATCGCCATCGCCTCCGACGCTCCGCCTCTGGCCGGGTTGATCGCCGCCATCGTCGGCGGCATCGTGGCCGGCGCACTCGGTGGCTCGCCACTGCAGGTCAGTGGGCCCGCAGCTGGTCTGACCGTCATTGTGGCGGGCTTGGTCGCCCAGTTCGGATGGGCGGTGACCTGCGCGATCACCGTGTGCGCGGGTCTTGTCCAGATTCTGCTCGGGCTCAGCCGGGTGGGCCGCGCCGCGCTGGCGATCTCGCCGATGGTGGTCCACGCGATGCTCGCCGGGATCGGCATCACCATCGCCCTGCAGCAGATCCACGTGCTGCTGGGCGGGGACTCGCACAGCTCGGCATGGCGCAACGTGACCGAACTCCCGGGGCACTTCGGCGATGCCGGCCTGGCCGGGATGGCGATCGGCGGGCTGGTCATCGCGATCCTGGTCGCATGGCGCTGGGCGCCGGCCCGGATCCGGCGGATCCCCGGACCCCTGGTGGCCGTCCTGGCCGCCACCATCGCCGCGGCGGCGTTCGCGCCGGAGGTCCCGCGTATCGCTCTCGACGGATCGCTGGTCGACGCGATGGCGCTGCCCAGCCTCCCCGAGGGCCGGTGGACGGCGTTCGCGATCGGCGTCGTGACCGTCGCCCTGATCGCCAGTGTGGAAAGTCTTCTCACCGCGGTCGCCGTCGACCGGATGCAGACCGGAACCCGCAGTAATCTCGACCGCGAACTGGTCGGTCAGGGCGCGGCGAACATGGTCTCCGGGGCGGTCGGCGGCCTGCCGATCACCGGCGTCATCGTGCGCAGCTCGGCCAACGTGGCCGCCGGGGCCAGGACGAGGGCCTCGAGCATCCTGCACGGCGTGTGGGTTCTGGTCTTCGCGCTCCCCTTCGCCGGGCTGGTCGAACGCATTCCCACCGCCGCCCTGGCCGGCCTGCTGATCGTCATCGGCATCCAGCTGGTCAAGCTCACCCACATCGAAACAGCTCGCCGCAACGGCGATCTGGCCGTCTACCTGGTGACCGTCGGCGGGGTGGTGTTCCTCAACCTGCTCGAGGGCGTCCTGCTCGGCCTCGCGCTGTCGATCCTGATGACGGTGTGGCGGGTCGCGCGCGCCCGGGTCACGGCCGAGCCGGTCGACACCGACCGCTGGGAGGTCACGGTGGCGGGGTCGTGCACGTTCCTGTGCCTGCCTAGGCTGCACAAGACCCTGGAGGCGGTTCCGCCCGGAACCCGGGTCCGCCTGACCGTCGCGGCCGACTACCTCGACCATGCGGCTTCGGAGTTCATCGAGGCCTGGCGCCGCCAGCACGAGGCGACCGGCGGAACGGTGACCACCGCACCGCCGCGCCCGAGGGCCGACGTCCAGAGGCCCCAAATGCGAACTATAACTCGTGATTCATATGGGTTCGATATGAGGTCCGTGACCCGGCACAACGGCGTTCATAAACTGAGGACATGACGAGGAACACAGACGAAACCGTCACCGCCGGTAACGATCTGACCACCTCCGGAAGGAAAGGAAGAACAATGGCCATCACATTCCTCACCTCGGCCGTCATCGTCGGGGCCGCCGCGAGCGCCATCGCCCTGGCCCCCTCGGCCGCCGCGACCACGAACGATATGGAGTGTGCCGACAGGGGCTCGGCGACGCTGTGCCAGAAGTCCGGACACGCCTCGATGAACGTCAGCCCCGGCACCGAGGCCGGCGGCGCGGACTACTGGCCCTTCACGGCCGGTCCGGCAACCCCGCCGATCTGGGCCATGAGCTGACTGTCCGGACACCGAAGGCCGCGAGGGCGATTCGCCCTCGCGGCCTTATTCATACGAAGTGCAAATCGCTATTTCTATGTGTTGTCTATGAAGTTCGTGACTTACGGCGGAGCCCTCCATAGGCTGAAAGCACACAAGGAATCCAGACGAAATCATCACCGCCGGTGAGGATCTCAGGACCACCAAAGGGAAAGGAAACACCAATGAGAGGAAAGTTCTTCGCCTCGGCGATCATCGCGGGAGCCGCCACCGGCGCTATCGCCCTGGCCCCGGTCGCCGCGGCCGAGTCCAACAATCTGGACTGCGTGGACAAGGGCACGGCGACGGTGTGCCAGAAGAACGGGCACTCGTCGATCAACGTCAGCCCCGGCACCAAGGCCGGCGGCAACGCCTACAACCCCTTCGGCGCCGGCCCCATGCCGCCGATCTGGGCCCTGGACTGACGATCCCGACACCGAAGGCCGCGAGGGCGAACCGCCCTCGCGGCCTTCGCCGTTGGCGCGAGTCAGTCATAGAGAATGTCGCGCACCACGGCGTCGGCCAGAAGCCGGCCGCGCCCGGTCAGCACCAGCCGTCCGTCGATCAGCCGGAGCAGTCCGTCGGACACCGCGGCCTCGGCACGGCACCGCTCCGCCGCGCTTAGAGAGCCCAGCGGGATCCCGCGCCGCAACCGCAGCCCGAGCATCATCGTCTCGACATGATGCTCGCGTGGGCCCAGCCGTTCCCAGCCGGCGACCGGAAGTTCGCCTCGGCAGGCCGTTTCGGCGTAGCTGCCGGGGTGTTTGACATTCCACCAGCGGTGCTCGCCGACCGAGCCGTGAGCGCCCGGCCCGGCGCCCCACCACTGCCCGCCGGTCCAGTAGCCCATGTTGTGTCGGCACTCCGCGCCGTCCCTGCCCCAGTTCGACACCTCGTACCAGTACAGGCCGGCTTCGCGCAGGCGCTCGTCGACCAGTTCGTAGCGGTGGGCCAGAATGTCCTCATCGGTGCCGGGAACCTCGCCGCGGCGGATCCGTCGAGCAAGGGCGGTGCCGTCCTCCACCGTCAGCGCGTACGCCGAGACGTGGTCCACCCCCGCATCCAGGGCGGCGTCCACCGATGCGATCAGGTCCGCGTCGGACTCGCCCGGAGTGCCGTAGATGAGGTCGACATTGACGTGCGCGAAGCCGGCCGCCCGCGCTTCGCGTGCGGCGGCGGGCGCCCGGCCCGGGGAGTGGACTCGGTCCAGGACGGCCAGCACCGCCCGCGAGACCGACTGCATGCCCAGCGAGACGCGTGTGAAGCCGGCCTCCCGGATCTCGGCGAAGAACGCGGGAGAGGTCGACTCCGGGTTGGCCTCGGTGGTGACCTCGGCACCACGGGCCAGCGGGAAGTGGTCGGCGACCGCCTCCAACACGCCCGACAGCCGCTTCGCCCCCAGCAGCGAGGGGGTGCCGCCGCCGACGAAGACCGTCTGCGCCGTCACCGGGCCGATCGCCCGGGCGGCGGCTGCCAGCTCGGCCCTCAACCCGGCCAGCCAGCCGTCGGGATCGGAGCCGCCCGCCTCCCCCGGCGTGTAGGTGTTGAAGTCGCAGTAGCCGCAGCGGCTGGAGCAGAACGGCACGTGGACGTAGACCCCGAACGGTGTTCCCGGGGTCATAGTCAGCTCGGGCGGCCCGACGCTCACCGCGGGGCGTCCCGGTAGATCCTGGAGATGGCGCCGTTGTCGGGCTCGAACAGCGCGGGGTAGAGGCTGTCCCAGCCGCCCAGCCCGGCCACCGTCCACAGCACCGGCGGCTGTGGGAACCCCGCGGCGAATTCGGCGGCGACGGCCGGATCCACCGGCCGGAATCCCGCCCGCGCCCAGATCCGCTGGGCCTGCGGGGTGAACAGGAAGTTGCGCAACTCGACGGCCTTGCGCAGTTCGGCGCTGGTGTTCATGACCGCGACGGGGTAGTCGATCCGCAACGTCCGGGCCGGGGTGAGGTAGACCACCTCCTCACCGCGTTCCCGTAGCCGGATGGCCTGGTTCTCGGAGGTGATCAGGACGTCGCCCGCACCGCGCAGGAATGCTTCGGCGGCCTCGTCCGCCGAGGCGGGCCGGCCGGCGAGGTGCCCGGAGACCAGCCGGGTGACGAAGTCGAGGCCGGCCTTGTGGTCCCGGCCGCCGTCACTGCCCGCCGCGTAGACCGCCAGCAGATTCCAGGTGGCCGAGCCCGACTCCCCGGGCCCGGCGGTCACCACGCCCACACCGGGCCGCAGCAGGTCCTCCCAGTCGGTGATATCGCGCGGGTTCCCGGGCCGCACGACCATGGTCACCACCGAGCCGAACGGCAGCCCTCGCGTCACACCGGCGTTCCACCGGGGCGTTACCCGGCCCTCGGTGACCAGCCGGGCGACCTCCGGCTCGGTGGCGAACCCGACCAGGTCGGCGCGCTTGCCCTCGGCGACGGCTCGGGACTGCGCGCCCGACGGTCCGAAGGATCCGCGGACCTTGACGTCCCGGCCCTGCTCGGTGTCGGCGAACGCGGGGATGATCGCCTCCCAGCCGGGCTCGGTCGACGCCGCCGCGACCAGACCCAGCACCGCGCCCTTCGGCGGCGGGGGGCCCGCGCCGATGCCGGTGGGCTTGTCGGTGCAACCGGCCAGCCAGGCCGCGGCGAGTACCGCGACGGCGGCCAGGCGCGCGGGGACTGTCAAGGCCGGGTCCGGTTACTGAACCTGGTAGATCCAGATCAGGTTCGAGGTCAGCTCACCGTTGCCGGTCCACTGGTAGCGGCGGGCGACTCCCTGCCCGTCGTAGCCGGCGACGAAGTCGCGGAGTGCCGGCCGGCTGCTGGCCCCCGAGTCGATTCCGGCGAGCAGGATCGTCGCCGCATCGTAGGCCTCGACGCTGTAGGTGCCCGGCGGCTGCCCGGCGACTGTGGTGTACCGCTCGGTGAAGTCCTCGGTCGCCGGACCGCACGGGCAGGACAGAACCGCCCCCTCGGCGGCCTGGCCGGCGGACTTGACGAACTGCGGGTCCTTGAGTCCGTCCGGCCCGGCGAAGAGGCCCTCGAATCCGGCCTCGCGGAGCTGCTGGAGAAGCAGCGCGCCCTCGGTGTAGTAGGCCGCGTAGACAACAGCGTCCGGTCCCTGCCCCTGAATCTGGGTCACCGCCGCCGAGAAGTCCTTGTCGCCCTTCTTGATCGAGATGTTGCAGGCCTCGTCGGCGATCGGGCCCAGCGTCTCACGGACGGCGTCGGCCTGACCCACTCCCGCGTCGCTGCTGTCGTCGACCACGCACACCTTCTTGACTCCTCGGTCGTTCTTGAGGTAGCTCGCCAGTGACGGGCCCTGCACCCCGTCGTTGGACAACCCGCGAAAGAACGTCGTCCAGCCCTGTTCGGACAGCGTGACGTTGGTGGCCGACGGGGTGATGGCGACCAGGCCGGCCTGGTCGAAGACCGCCCCGGTGGCCTTGGTCTCCCCCGACCAGGTCGGCCCGACCAGGCCGACGATGGAGGGGTCGTCGACGATCTGCGGTGCGATCGCCGTCGCCTTCTGCGGGTCGCCCTCGGTGTCGAAGGACTTCAGTTCGACCTGGCAGTCCGGATTGGCGTTGTTGTGCTCCTCCACGGCCAGTTCCGCGCCGTTCTTGACGTTGGCGCCGAACGGGGCGTCCGGGCCGGTGAGTGGGCCGGCCACGGCGATCGCCACCGGCGCGCAGATCGCGTCGCCGCTGCCGGCCGGGTCGGCCGGCACCGTGTCGGAGGCCAGCGATACCTGCCCGCCGTCCTGGTTGATCGGGGTCACGGCGACGATCTGCAGGGCGGTGTCGGTGCCGCTGTCGCTCGGCGCCGACTGGGTGCAACCGGTGGCGGCGAGCAGTGTCAGGACAGCGGCGGCGATCGGCGCAACAGGCCGGGCGTTTGCGAAAGGCACGGGTTCTCCAGCGGGGTCAGCGGTTGAGCAACCATACAGCCACAACCAGCACCAGAAGCGCGACCAGGGCCAAACTCACCCGGGACCGCGGCATCCCGCTCAACCGGACCCTCCGCGGTCCCGGCGCAGCCGCCGTAGCGTCCGGATACCGGAGCCCAGCACCTTGTCGGCCACCACAGCCAGACCGTAGGACAACGCCAGCGCCACCGGCATCACGATGGCGGTCTGGGGCACGAAGTCCAGCCCGGACAACCACAACTCCAAGCCGTCCCACCAATCCAGCACGCTGGGCACCGCCTCACCCTACTTGGGCGGATCGGTGGACGCACGGGGCGCGCGGCACCATGATGAGTTGATGGTCTTGGAGGCACCGACCGATATCGACGACCGCGACGGCCAGCCGGACGAACCGGACAGGGAGGCCCCGAACGTCCCCTTCGCGCCGACCGGGTCCCAGCGCAGCCCGTTCCCGCCGATCGCCGACTACGCGTTCCTCTCCGACTGCGAGAACACCTGCCTGGTCTCGGCCGCGGGGTCGGTGGAGTGGATGTGCGTACCGAGGCCGGACTCGCCGAGCGTCTTCGCGGCCATCCTGGACCGCGGCGCCGGGCACTTCCGGCTGGGGCCCTACGGGGCGTCGGTTCCCGCCGCCCGGCGGTACCTGCCGGGCAGTCTGATCATGGAGACCACCTGGCAGACCCCGACCGGCTGGATGATCGTGCGGGACGCCCTGGTGATGGGGCCGTGGCATGACATCGACGCCCGATCGCGCACCCACCGGCGCACCCCGATGGACTGGGACGCCGAGCACATCCTGCTTCGCACCGTGCGCTGTGTCAGCGGGACCGTCGAGCTGGTGATGAACTGCGAGCCGACCTTCGACTACGGCCGGATCAACGCCGTGTGGGACTACTCGGCCAACGCCTACGGGGAGGCGATCGCGCGGGCCCGCACCGACCCCGACGCGCATCCGACGCTGCGGCTGACCACGAATCTGCGGATCGGCCTGGAGGGCCGGGAGGCCCGGGCCCGGACCCGGCTGAAGGAGGGCGACAACGTCTTCGTCGCGCTCTCCTGGTCGAAGCATCCGGCGCCGCAGTCCTACGAGGAAGCCACCCAGAAGATGTGGCAGACGAGCGAGGCGTGGCGGCAGTGGATCAACGCCGGCCACTTCCCCGACCATCCCTGGCGGGCCTACCTGCAGCGCAGCGCGCTGACGCTGAAGGGGCTGACCTACTCCCCCACCGGCGCGCTGCTGGCGGCGAGCACCACCTCGCTGCCAGAGACACCGCGCGGCGAACGCAACTGGGACTACCGCTACGCCTGGGTCCGGGACTCCACCTTCGCGCTGTGGGGCCTCTACACGCTGGGCCTGGACCGCGAAGCCGACGACTTCTTCTCCTTCATCGCCGACGTCTCCGGCGCAAACAACGGTGAGCGGCACCCGCTGCAGGTGATGTACGCCGTCGGCGGCGAGCGTGAACTGATCGAGGACGAACTGGACCACCTGTCCGGCTACGACTACGCCCGGCCGGTGCGGATCGGCAACGGCGCCTACAACCAGCGCCAGCACGACATCTGGGGCACCATGCTGGACTCGGTCTACCTGCACTGCCGATCGAGGGAGAACATCTCCGACCAGTTGTGGCCGGTGCTCAAGGAGCAGGTGGAGGAGGCCATCGAGCACTGGCGCGAGCCCGACCGCGGGATCTGGGAGGTGCGTGGGGAGCCGCAGCACTTCACCTCCTCGAAGGTGATGTGCTGGGTGGCCCTGGACCGCGGCGCCAAGCTTGCCGAGTTGCAGGGATCCAAGGAGTACGCCGAGGAGTGGCGGGGAATCGCCGAGCAGATCAAGGCCGACATCCTGGCCAACGGGGTGGACTCCCGCGGGGTGCTGACGCAGCGATACGGCAGCGACGCCCTGGACGCCTCCCTGCTGCTGGTCCCCCTGGTGCGGTTCCTGCCGGCCGACGACCCGCGGGTGCGGGCCACCGTCCTGGCGATCGCCGACGAGCTGACCGAGGACGGCCTGGTGCTGCGCTACCGGGTCGAGGAGACCGACGACGGACTGTCCGGGGAGGAAGGCACCTTCACCATCTGCTCGTTCTGGCTGGTGTCGGCACTGGTCGAGATCGGCGAGATCAGCCGAGCCCGGCATCTGTGCGAGCGGCTGCTGTCCTTCGCCAGCCCGCTGCACCTCTACTCCGAGGAGATCGAGCCGGCCACCGGGCGGCACCTGGGCAACTTCCCGCAGGCGTTCACCCACCTGGCGCTGATCAACGCCGTGGTGCACGTCATCCGCGCCGAGGAGCAAGCCGACGGCACCGGGATGTTCCAGCCGGCCAACGCGCCCAGCTGAACCGACCCGCTCAGCCGGCGGCCCGCAGCTTGTCCAGCATCAGCTGAACCAGCGCGACGGCGCGGCCGTCGACGGCCTGCTGAGCCGGCGCCGGGCCGGTCACCGCGACATCGGCGTCGACCAGGCTGTCGGCGGACAGCCCGACGGCGTGTTCGGTGGGGAAGAACTCCCCGTCGGGGTCCCCGCCGACGATGGTGGCCGACAGGATCGGGCCGTCGACCCGCACGTCGGTGACCGTCAGAGCGATACCGGATCCGGGAACGCCGATGCTCAGCGTCACCGTGGTGCCTTCACAGGACTGCCACTGGCGTGCGAAACGGTCGAACATCCGCTTCGCCTCCGTCGCGGAGCCGAACCGCACCACCCCCGCCTCGGCGCTGGACGCGGCCAGGTCCGCGCCGAACCGGGAATAGTCCCGCCAGGCGGCGGCCGTCACATCCCCGGACTCGTAGACCACCCGCATCAGCGGGGTGACGGCGCCGAGGCACTCCAGCGGGTCGGCCCCGGAGCTGTCCCGGATCCCGCCGGGCAGCACATCCAGCGCGCCGACCTTCGCCGGGCCGGCGGCATCCAGCGGATTGCCGACCACGTTCCCGACCTCCTCAGCGGTCGGCAGCACCTGCTGGAGCAGGGCGGCCGGGGAGGCCTGCTCGCGCTGTGCGGCACCGTCGACGGAATCGGCGCAGCCGGCCAGAGCGCCGCCCAGTGCGGCGCAGCCGCCGAGCGTGCCCAGCACTCGCCCCCCAACGACCCTGAAGTCGTGTCTGATGAGTGCCTACTTCCGTGAGCCGGCCGGCTTGTCGCCGCCGGCGTCGGTGGACAGTGCGGCGACGAAGGCCTCCTGCGGCACATCGACCCTGCCGATGGTCTTCATCCGCTTCTTGCCTTCTTTCTGCTTTTCCAGCAGCTTGCGCTTCCGGGTGATGTCACCGCCGTAGCATTTGGCGAGCACATCTTTGCGGATCGCCCGGATATTCTCCCGAGCAATGATTTTCGAGCCGACGGCCGCCTGAACCGGAACCTCGAACTGTTGGCGCGGGATGAGTTCCTTGAGCTTGCTGGTCATCTTGTGGCCGTAGGCCAGCGCGGAATCCTTGTGCACGATCGCACTGAAGGCGTCCACCGGCTCGCCCTGCAGCAGTATGTCGACCTTGACCAGTGCGGACTCCTGCTCCCCGGCCTCCTCGTAGTCCAGGCTGGCGTAGCCGCGGGTGCGGGACTTCAAGGCGTCGAAGAAGTCGAAGATGATCTCCCCCAGCGGCATGGTGTAGCGCAGTTCAACCCGCTCCGGGGAGAGGTAGTCCATCCCGCCGAGCTCACCGCGGCGGGACTGGCACAGCTCCATGATGGTGCCGATGAACTCGCTGGGAGCGATCACCGTGGTCTTGACCACCGGTTCGAAAACCGCCCGGATCTTGCCCGTCGGCCAATCCGAGGGATTGGTGACGATCGTCTCCTCGCCGTCCTCGGTGATCACCCGGTAGACCACGTTGGGCGAGGTGGAAATCAGGTCGAGGTTGAACTCCCGCTCCAGGCGCTCCCGGGTGATCTCCATGTGCAGCAGCCCGAGGAACCCGCAACGGAATCCGAAGCCCAGCGCCACCGACGTCTCCGGTTCGTAGGTCAGCGCGGCGTCATTGAGTTGCAGCTTGTCCAGGGCGTCGCGCAGATCGGGGTAGTCGGAGCCGTCGACCGGATACAGCCCCGAGTAGACCATCGGCTTGGGCTCCCGGTAGCCGGTGAGCGGTTCGGTGGAGCCGCGACGGGCGGTGGTGACGGTGTCGCCGACCTTGGACTGGCGGACGTCCTTGACCCCGGTGATCAGGTAGCCCACCTCGCCCACACCGAGACCGGCGGTGGCTTTGGGTTCCGGGGAGACGATGCCGACCTCGAGCAGTTCGTGGGTCGCCCCTGTCGACATCATCGTGATCTTCTCCCGCGGGGTGATCTTGCCGTCGACCACCCGCACATAGGTCACCACGCCGCGGTAGATGTCATAGACCGAGTCGAAGATCATCGCCCGGGTGGGTGCGTCGGCGTCGCCGGTCGGCGGCGGCACCTGCCGCACGACCTCGTCGAGCAGTCCTGCCACCCCCTCGCCGGTCTTGCCGGAGACCCGCAGGACGTCGTCGGGCTCGCAGCCGATGATGTGCGCCAATTCCGCGGCGTAGCGGTCCGGGTCGGCGGCGGGCAGGTCGATCTTGTTGAGCACCGGGATGATCGCCAGATCGCGGTCCAACGCCAGATAGAGGTTGGCCAAGGTCTGCGCCTCGATGCCCTGGGCGGCGTCGACCAGCAACACCGCCCCCTCGCAGGCCGCCAACGCGCGGGACACCTCGTAGGTGAAGTCCACGTGGCCGGGGGTGTCGATCAGGTGCAGCACATAGTCACCGGCCACCAGGTCGCCGGCGGCCAAGCCGTCCGAGGAGTTCTCGACCCTCCAGGGCAGCCGGACGTTCTGCGCCTTGATGGTGATGCCGCGCTCGCGCTCGATGTCCATCCGGTCCAGGTACTGCTCCCGCATCGAGCGTTCGTCGACCACCCCGGTCAACTGCAGCATCCGGTCGGCCAACGTCGACTTGCCGTGGTCGATGTGGGCGATGATGCAGAAGTTCCGGATCTGCGCCGGGGCGGTGAAGGTGCGGTCCGCGAAACTGCTGATGGGAATCTCCTGACGAGGCGAAACTGAGATCAGGGTATCGACACCCGACCGCGGCGGCACAATCGCTGACCGGCGGCGGCGCGTCCTGGCCTATGCTCGGGAGAATGGCGTCGCAGTGGAGGACGTTTCAGCAGATCCTGCGGGGCGCGGAACACCTGGTCTTCAACGAGGCCCCCCGGCTCCTGCGCCAGCTCCAGGACCCCACGACGGTTCCCCGCACCCTGCAGCTCGGCCTGCGGCTGGGAATCGAGGCCCTGGTGGCCACCGCCATGCCGCCGCCGCCACAGCGGGCGATCACCGCGGGCCGGCCGGTGACCCAGACCAGCAACCCCACGGCGATCCGCGCCCGCCGGGTGGTCTACGCGCCCGACCTCGACGGCCGGGCCGACCCCGGCGAGGTGGTGTGGACCTGGGTGGTCTACGAGGACGATCCCACCCGCGGTAAGGACCGGCCGGTCCTGGTTGTCGGCCGCGAGCACCAGACACTGCTCGGCTTGATGCTGTCCAGCCAGACCCACCACGACGAGGACCCCTGCTGGGTCGGGGTCGGCACCGGCAGCTGGGACTACGAAGGCCGACCCAGCTGGGTGCGGCTGGACCGCGTCCTCGACGTTCCCGAAGAGGGCATCCGCCGCGAAGGCGCGATCATGGACCGGACCACCTTCGAGGTGATCGCCACCCGGCTGCGCACCGAATACCGCTGGAGCTGAGCGCTTCTCAGCCGCCCTGGGTGATGTAGGCCTGTAGCTGCCTGCGCTCGGCCGCCAACTCCTCGATGTGGTTCTTGACCACGTCGCCGAGACTGACGATCCCGACCAGCCGGCCGTCGTCGAGGACCGGAATGTGGCGGACCCGGTTGTGGGTCATCAACTCGGCCAGCACCTCGACGGGGTCTGCGGGGCGGCAGGTCACCACGGTGGAACTCATGATCTGCCCGACCGGACGGTGAAGCAGGTCGGGACCCTGTTCGTGCAGTCTTCGCACCACGTCACGTTCGGAGACGACCCCGACCAGACCCTCCGGGCCGATGACCACCGCCGCGCCGATGTTGTGCTCGGCCAGTTCGGCGAGCAAAGCGGTGACGGTGGTGGTTTCGGTGACCGTCGCCACCGACGATCCCTTGCTGCGCAGAATGTCCACGATGCGCATTGCTGTCTCCTGTGCTCCCGTTGCCTCCGAGCCCCACCACTGTGACGGCTGTCACATCAGGCTACGACTCGCCGGGCGCGCAGGGAAGCGGTTCGACCGGCGGGGTAGAACAGACGGGTGATCGACATCACCTTGCTCGGCACCGGAAGCCCGATGGTCGACCCGCACCGGGCGGGTCCCTCCACCCTGGTGCGGGCCGGTGAAGGCGTCTTCCTCATCGACTGCGGACGCGGTGTGCTGATGCGGGCGGCCGCCGCCGGGGTGCAGGCCGCGAACCTGACCGCCCTGCTGCTGACCCACCTGCACAGCGACCACATCACCGACCTCGCCGACGTCATCGTCACCCGGTGGGTCACCTCGTTCGGTCCCGCGCCGCTGCGGATCATCGGCCCGCCCGGGACCGCCTCGGTCGTCGAGGCGACGCTGGCCGCTCTCGGGCCCGACATCTCCTACCGCATCGCCCACCACGCCGACATCACCGAACCGCCCCGGGTTCAGGTCGAGGAGCACGTGGAGGGCCTGGTGTTCAACGAGGGCGGGGTGCGGATCACCGTCGCGCCGACCGACCATCGGCCGGTGGAGCCCACCATCGCGTTCCGGATCACCCACGACCACAGCTCGGCGGTGCTGGCCGGTGACACCGTGCCGTGCCAGACCCTGGACGAGCTGGCCTCCGGCGCCGACGCACTGGTACACACCGTCATCCGCAAGGACCTCGTCGAGCAGATGCCGGCGCAGCGGATCCGCGACATCCTCGACTATCACTCCTCGGTCGAGCAGGCCGCCGCAACGGCGGCCCGGGCCGGTGTCGGGACGCTGGTGCTCACCCATTACGTTCCGCCACTGTTGCCCGGCCAGGAGGACCAGTGGCGGGCCCAAGCCTCCGCGGTGTTCGACGGTCGGGTCGAACTCGGTGACGACCTGCTGCAGGTTTCGGTGGGCCGCGGGGCCCCGCCGGCCTGAGTGTGGTGACCTAAGCCAGCCGGGTCATCTCCACCGTGACGTCCAGGTCGCTGGACTCCTTGCCCAGGTAGATCCCCTTGAGCGGCGGGACATCGGCGTAACTGCGGCCGAATCCGACACTGACGTACTGCTCGTTGATGCTCTTGTCGTTGGTCGGGTCGTAATCCCACCAGCCCCCGGTCCAGATCTGGATCCAGGCGTGGCTCTCGCCCTCCACGATCTCACCGATCTCCGGTTCGGCGTTGGGATACAGGTAGCCCGACACGTAGCGGGAGGGAATACCCATGGCGCGCAGCAGGATCAACGACAAGTGGGCGAAATCCTGGCAGACCCCCTTGCCCTCCCTGAGCGCGTCCAGACCCGAGTAGTGCACAGCGGTGCTGCCGGGCACGTACTTCAGTTCGTCGCGTACCCAGTCGACGGCAGCCAGCGCCGCCTCCACCGGTTCGTGCCCCTTGGCCAGATGCCGGGCCACCCGGTCGATCCGCTTGCTGGTCGGGGTGTACCGGGTCGGCGCGAGGACCTCGTCGAAACGGTCCAGCACCCGATCGGACTCCAGGTCGCACCACCCGGCGACCACCGCCGGCTTCTCGGGACGGTCGGTCTCGACGACCGAGGACGAGGTCACCTTCAGTTCCAGGTGCGGGGCGTGCAGGTCGAAGGCGGTCACCAGCGTGCCCCAGTAGTCCACGTAGCGGTAGGACCGGGTCGCCGGTGTGGTCTCGATCCGGTTGACGATCACGTTCTGCCGGGAATCCGACCGCGGGGTCAGCCGGGCCTCGTTGTAGGAGGCGGTGACCGGGGACTCGTAGGCATAGCCGGTGGCGTGAACCACCCTCATCCGCCACATCAGCTCTTGCCTTTCACCGTCTCGGCCACGGCCCCGGCATCGGTCCACTCCACCCACAGCATCGGCCGGAAGTACTGCGCGCCCAGCGCCTCCCCGACCTCGAAGCAGGTCTCCTGCAGCGAGGCCAGCCGGGTCTCCAGCGATTCCAGCACCGCCCCGGGCTTGACGAACTCGAGCTCGCTGCGGGCCCGGCCCAGCAGCCGGCGGGCCTCGGCGCCGGCGCCGGCCCGGTCGCGCGAGCCTTGCATCAGCTCGTCGAGGCTGTGTTCGGCGAGCTTGAGCGAGTAGAAGGCCGAGCGGGGAAACAGCCGGTCGAGCAGCATGAATTCGACCACCCGGTTGGCGTCGAGCACGCCGCGGTGGGTCCGCAGGTAGGTGTCGTGGGCGCCGGCCGCCTGCAGGACGCTGACCCACGTCGGGGAGGAGGCGCTGTCCCCGACCCGGGCCAGCAGCAGCCGGACGGTCATGTCGATCCGCTCGATGGCCCGCCCCAGCACCAGGAAGCGGTAGCCCTCGTCGCGGGACAGGGTGGAGTCGGCGAAGCCGGCGAACATCGCGGCCCGGCCCTCGATGAAGGCGAAGAACTCATGCGGGCCCAGCCGGCGGGCGGCCCGCTCACGTTCGGCGAGGCGGTTGTAGGTGGTGTTGAGGCACTGCCACATGTCCCCGGAGATGACCTCCCGGGCCGAGCGGGCGTTCTCCCGCGCCGCGCTCACCGCATCGACGATCGAGCATCCGCACGACAGGCCTCGGCTGAACGCCACCAGATCGGTCAGCGACCACATGTCCAGGCGCGCCTTCGGCGGCTGGATCCCGAGCACCTCCAACAGCACCCGGGACACCCGGTCCGGATCGACGCTGGAGTCCTGCAGCAGCTGATGCACCGTGACATCCATCAGCCGCGCGGTGTCGTCGGCACGTTCCACGTAGCGGCCGATCCAGTAGAGCGCCTCGGCGTTGCGGGCCAGCATCACCGCACCTCGATCTGCTGTTGCTGCTGTTGCTGTTGCTCGGCGGTGGCGTTCTGCTGCTGGAGCGGATAGGACTCGCCGGCCCGGCCGGTCCTGCCGGGCAGTGTCCGCACCACCTGGTCCGCGGCCAATTCGCGGGCGGCTGCCGAAGCCCGCGACGCCAGCACCCAGGTGTCCTTGGAGCCGCCGCCCTGACTGGAGTTGACGACCAGGGATCCCTCGGGCAGGGCCACCCTGGTCAGTCCGCCCGGGAGCACCCACACCGATTCGCCGTCGTTGACCGCGAACGGGCGGAGGTCCACGTGCCGCGGCGCCAGCGAGTCGTCGACCTTGGTCGGAACGGTCGACAGTTGCATGACCGGCTGCGCGATCCAGCCGCGCGGGTCGGCTTCAACCTTGCGCCGGATGGTGGCGAGTTCCTTCTCGGAGGCGTCCGGGCCGAACACGATCCCGTAGCCGCCGGAGCCCTCGACCGGCTTGATCACCAGTTCCTCGATGCGGTCCAGGACTTCCTCGCGTTCGTCGTCGAGCCAGCAGCGCAGGGTGTCGACGTTGTCCAGCAGCGGCTTCTCGCCCAGGTAGTAGTCGATGATGGTCGGCACGTAGGTGTAGGTCAGCTTGTCGTCGCCGACGCCGTTGCCCACCGCGCTGGAGATCACCACGTTGCCGGCCCTGGCCGCGTTGAGGACGCCGGCGACCCCGAGGACGGAGTCGGGCCGGAAGTGCATCGGGTCGAGGAAGTCATCGTCGATCCGGCGGTAGATGACGTCGACCTGCTGCTCGCCGGCGGTGGTGCGCATGTAGACCACGTTGTCCCGGCAGAACAGGTCCGGGCCCTCGACGAGTTCGACGCCCATCTGGCGGGCCAGCAGCGAGTGCTCGAAGTAGGCGGAGTTGAAGGGGCCGGGGGTCAGCACCACCACGGTCGGGTCGGACTCGTTGGTGGCGGCCGCGTTGCGCAACGCCCGCAGCAGATGTGAGGGGTAGTCGTCGACCGCGCGGACCCGGTGGGTGCCGAACAGATCGGGGAAGACCCGGGTCATGACCCGCCGGTTCTCCATCACGTAGGACACCCCCGACGGGGAGCGCAGGTTGTCCTCCAACACCCGGAACGTGCCCTGGGCGTCCCGGATCAGGTCGATGCCGGCGACGTGGATGCGGACGCCGTTGGGCGGGCTGATCCCGGCGGCCTCCCGGTGGAAGTGTTCGCAGGAACTGACCAGCCGGCGCGGTATCACCCCATCGCGCAGGATCTCCGCGTCGCCGTAGATGTCGTCGAGGAACCGCTCGAGGGCGATCACCCGCTGGGTGATACCGCGCTCCAGCCGGGTCCACTCGGCGGCCGAGAGGACCCTGGGCACCAGATCCAGCGGGAACGGCCGTTCCTTGCCCGACAGCGAGAAGGTGATGCCGCGGTCGACGAACGCCCGGCCCAGCGCCTCGGACCGGCCCTCCAACTCCTCGGGTCCGGTCGGGGCGAGTTCGGCGTAGATGCGCTTGTAGGGCGCGCGCACCTTGCCCCGGCCGTCGAACATCTCATCGAAGGCCGCCGCGTAACTGCCGAGTTCGCGATAACCGGCGAAAATGTCCTCCGCGCCGGCGGCCGCGGCGCCGGCCCGGGGACCACGGGAGCCGGCGGAGGCTTTGGCCGGCGGGTCCTTTTCGGACGGGAGTACCTGTGCGCTGCGCGGAGCCATGCCTGTCATGCTGCATCACATTCGGCGTTTCCGCAGGACGAGCGGCTCCCCACTTTGGCCGACGAGGGCTCCGACTGGTACCGTGGATACTCGTCGCCGGTCGACCTCACAGGTCCCGGCTCCTCAATCCAGACGATCGACGAAGGAACCTGCGCGTGGCCAATATCAAGTCGCAGAAGAAGCGCATTCTCACCAACGAGCGGCGCCGGCAGCGCAACAAGTCGGTGAAGTCCGCCCTGCACACCGCGATCCGCTCGTTCCGCGCCGCGGCGGCCGAGGGTGACAAGGACAAGGCCGGCGAACTGCTGACGGCGACCAGCCGCAAGCTCGACAAAGCCGCCAGCAAGGGCGTGATCCACAAGAATCAGGCCGCGAACAAGAAGTCGGCGCTGGCGCAGGCCTTCAACCAGCTGTGACCTACCGGCCGCCCCGCGCGGCCAGTTCGGCAACTCTACGCACCGCCACCTCCAGGGCGTAGTCCGCGTCGGCCGCGGCGCCCTTGACATCGGCGTTGAGCGCCGCCACCGTCAGTACCGCCTCCGCCACCGAATCCCGTGACCAGCGTCGGGCCTGGCCCTGGGCTTTCTCGACCCGCCAGGGCGCCATCCTGAGTTCACCGGCCAGCCGCTTGGGATTGCCGGACAGCGGACCCACCCGGGCGATCACGTGTACGGCCTCTGCCAGCGCGTCGGCCAGCAGGACCGGCGCGACCCCGCGCGCCATCGCCCAGCGCAGCGCCTCGGCGGAGCCGGCCACGTCCCCGACAACGGCTTTGTCGGCGATGTCGAACCCGGTGACCTCGGCTTTGCCGCTGTGGTAGCGGCGGACCGCTGCGACGTCGACCGCACCGCCGGTGTCGGCCACGAGCTGGGAGCATGCCGAAGCCAACTCCCGCACATCCGAACCCACCGCGTCGAGCACCGCGGCCACCGTGTCCTCATCGACGTCGACCCGCAATTCCCCGAACTCCCCGCGCACGAAGCGGAGCCGTTCGGCGTGCTTGGTGATCTTCGCGGCCGGGTGGGTCCGGGCCCCCAGCTCCACCAGCCGTCCGGCCAGCGCCTTGGCGCGGCCGCCGCCGGAGTGCATCACCACCAGGACCGTGCCGGGCGGCAGGTCGGCGGCCGCACTCGCGATGAGTTCCGCGGCGTCCTTACCGGCCTCGGCAGCCTCCTCGAACACGATCACCCGCTCATCGGCGAACAGGGAGGGACTGAGCAACTCGGCGAGTTCCTCGGTCGACACGTCGCCGGCCCGCAGCCGGTCGACCGGAGTGTCCCCCCCGGCCGCGTCGCGCACGGACCGCACGATGCCGGCCAGCGCGCGCTGCGCGAGGAGCTCTTCCATCCGGTAGGCCGTCTTGCCGTCGATCCTGACCTCGCCGCCGAGTATCAGGTGCAGGGATTCCACGGCCGGGCTCACCCCCCGATGGTGTCACGGCCCGCCGACCAGACCCGACACCGACCAGGCAACCGCGCACAGGACCGCGGCCGCCGCACTCCAACGGAACCACCGGCGTCGCCACAGCAGCGACCCGCCCAGCGCGACCCCGCCGACGGTGGCCGCCCCGGCCCACCCCGCGGGCACCGCGACCGCGGCGCCGGGCAGGGCGGCGGCCCGGTGCGCCACCGTCAGCAGCCACCACAGTTCCGGCCCGGTGAACCGGATGATCAGCTCAGCGGCGCCCGGCCACACCGGGCAGAGCGCGGCCGCGGCGGTTCCGAGCACCGTGATCGGCGGAATGGTCACCGCCACAAGCAGGTTGGCCGCCACCGAGACCAGGCTGAGTCTTCCCGATATCGCCGCGATCAGCGGAGCGGTGACAACGTGGGCGGCGATAGCGACCGCCACCGCACCGGCCAGCGGCGCCGGCCAGCCACGGCTGGTCAGCCTCGCCGCCCACCGCGGCGCCAGCAGCACCAGCGCGGCGGTCGCCGAGACCGACAGCGCAAAACCGACGTCGACGGCCAGGTGGGGGGACCACAGCACCAGCACGAGCACCGTGGCAGCCAGGGCGGGAACGGCCTGACGGCGCCGTGCCGTGAACACCGCCAACAGCGCGACGGCGCCCATCATCGCGGCCCGCAGCACGCTCGGGCTGGGCTGGACGACGACCACGAACGCCGCCAGCGCCACCGCGGCCAAGCCGGCCGCGACCCGGGGGCCCAGCAATCCGGCGACCAGCAGCACCGCGGCGCACACGATGGTGACGTTGGCTCCCGACACCGCCGTCAGATGAGTGAGTCCCGCGATGCGGAACGCCTCGGTGGTGGCGGGGCTGACCGCGGCGGTGTCGCCGAGAACCAGGCCGGGCAGGATCGCGGCCTGGTCGGCGGGCAGCGCCTGGCGGGCCGAGGCGGCGAACCCGTCGCGCACCGACGCGGCCGCACGGTTCACCGCGGAAGCCTCCCCGAGCGCCGGGCGGCCCCGGGCGTTGAGCGCCGCGACGGTCAGGTCCGCCCGCAACGGCCTGGCGATGCGGGCCGTGAAGCGGGCGGGCCGGCCGGCGGCGAGGCCGGCGAAACCCGCGGCGGGGGCGAACACCACCACCCGGCCCGACATCGGCTGGTCGCCGACCGCGGTCAGGTGAGCCTGGAAGAACACCCTGCCGCCGCCGACCGGACGCGGACTGTCCGCCGCGGTCACCGTCACCGCCACGGTGTGGCCGAAGTGCGGAACGATCGGGTGGTGACGCACCGCGTCGCCACGCAGAGTGGCGGCCACCGCGAAGCCGGCGCCGACCAGCGCAACCGCCAGCACGGCCGGCCCGGCCGCGCGGAGAACCCGGCAGCGGCCCCCCAGCACCCGCCACGCGACCAGCCAGCTGAGGCCGGCGACCGCGGCCGCGGCGGTCAGCGCCGGACCCACCGGCCAGGTGATCGCGGCGGCCGACACCGCCCACGCGGTGACCGCCGCCGGCACCAGCCGGACGTCGACGGCCGGCTCCGCCGGTGACCACACCGTTCAGACCCGCACCAACGGCCGCAGTTTCTCCAGCCGCACCGGGCCGATACCGTCGACCTCGGCGAGTTGGTCGACGCTGGTGAACCGCCCGTTGGCGGTACGCCAGGCCACAATCGCCGCGGCGGTGACCGGGCCGACGCCCGGCAGCTCGTCGAGTTCGCCGACGCCGGCGGCGTTCAGGTCGACCGGCCCCGGATCGGGTTCGCCGGCCGGGGCGGGACCCGCCGCGGACCGCCCGGTCGCCGAGCTGCCCAGGGCCGGGGCGCGGCCCGCCGGGGTCGCGATTCCGACCACGATCTGCTCGCCGTCGGCGACATGCCGGGCCAGGTTGAGCCCCAGCGTGTCCGCCCCGTCGAGGGTTCCGCCCGCCGCGGCGACGGCATCGGCGATGCGGGCGCCCGCGGTCAGCGTCACCAGGCCGGGCTGATGCACCAGTCCCACCACGCTGACCACCACCTCCCGGCCCTGGTCGGGGCGCGGCGATCCGGGCCCCGGCCCGGTGGCGGGCACCTCGGCGGCCACCGGCTCCACCGGCGGCAGCGCGGCCGAGACCACCGGCGGCGCCTGGGAACGGACCAGGGTGAACACCGTGACCAGGACGGCGAGAACGGCGACCGCCGCCAGGGCGATGCCGCCGGCCCGCCCGGGGTCGGCGCGCAGCGCCGCCATCCAGGTCCGTTCCGGCGCCGGGGCGATGCCGGCGGCCCAGCCGTCCTCGCCGGAGTCCTCGCCGTCGGAGTCCGGGTCGCCGATGCCGCGGGTTGGTGCGGGCGGCCCGGGCCGCAGGCTCAGTCGCCGGTGCAGGGCTGCCAGTGGCTGCTCGATGGGCATGCCGGGACACTAGGGGCCGAG
>Ga0180431_10002322_pt1 | contig 25571 bp, 31 predicted proteins | sample SS_ome_11_FD_132459 | JGI IMG/M metagenome (GOLD analysis project Ga0180431, IMG submission 132459) | Hypersaline lake sediment archaeal communities from the Salton Sea, California, USA - SS_1_MS_1 metaG | ecosystem: Environmental > Aquatic > Non-marine Saline and Alkaline > Hypersaline >... | reverse complement strand
CCGGGCCAAAACGCCTGTGGAGAGGAAGGCTCTGGCTGCGACTTTTGCAGTGAAACCACGCCTCGCCGAAGCAGGAACCTACGAGGTGTCCTATAACTAGGCACACTCAAGTAGGACAGTTAGTTAGCATAAGAACTAGGCCTGAGGCGTGCGGAAATGGTTTAGGCATGTGCGGAGCACATGCTTCGCCCTCACGGCGGACGAGTGGTGCTCGAAGGCGAACGCCCTGCCGGCCTTGGCCACCCGGCGGCGCTCCGAGTCGTTCTCTAGGTAGTACTTCAGCTTCTCCACCAGCTCGGCCGGCCTCCGGAACATGGCGCAGTGCACCCCGTCAATCAGCGGCGGGTCGGACATCCTCACCTTGGGATCGTCCTCCAGCATCAGCAGGCAGCCCCGGCGCGACAGGATTTCCCAGTGCCGGACGCAATCCCACCCCGCGCCCCGCAGCGAGATGCCTATCTTTGCCGAGTCCAGCATCGCCCAGTACTGCCCGCCATTCAGGCCACCGGGCGAAAGCACCGAATGCGGACTCCCGATGGAGGACTCCACCACCCGCAGGAACGCGTTGCGGCGGCCGTACATCTGCCCCGCGAACACGTAGTCCAGGAACTTGGCCGAGCGGCCCGCCACCCAGTTGCTCTTGATGGAGAAGGACAGCGGCAGCACGTTCGGCATGGCGTCGTGCGTGTCCGGATGGTACTCCCGCTTGAAGATCAGAGGCGCGGACTCCGGGGAGATGGTCTTTATCCCGGAGAAGTCGCTGTAGTCGCTGCCGTCCACCACGGCCCACCTGTCATGCACCTTGGCGATGTCGCGTATCATCCTCCACTTGGTGCCCTGGTTGGTGAACACTAGCACCAGATCGGCCCTCTTCGCCCGCCTGTAGAACCAAGGGTCGTTCTGGTCGTCAAGGAACTTTATGGCCTTGTTGTACCGTTCGGCGCTGAGCCTGCGGAAGCCGTCGAGCAGCATGGAGTGCATCCCATCCGGCACCGTCGGTCCGATGCAGCAGATTGTCTTCTTAGGCATGCTGGGTCTCCCGGGTTTGCCGGCCGATGGGATGGACACCGACGACGTCCCCCGGCTTTGGGCGGGTGTATTGGAGCCGCCTGACCAAGGCCTCGGCGTAATCCTGCGGGACAAGCGAAAGCGCCGCCTCCCTGGCCGCTTCCTTGGAGTCGGCCTCCACCCGCACCCTGACGGTGGGCATTATGATCGCCGCCTCCCAGACCGGTAATCCGGCGACGATTCTGGCGGCCTGTCTTTTGGCTCTGGAATCCATGCTCACGGCTCCCTCGTGGAAGAGGCAGCCGTGAACACTTTATCAATCGGCAGGTCCGGCGTCCTCCTCCACATAGGAATCGGCATCGACGACGTCCTCGTCGTTCTCCTCGCCGTCGTCCGGGTTCGCCCCTTCGGCATTGGGTTCGTCGGAGACGGTCGCCCTTTCGCTCGCCGGAACAATCTCGACGGTCACGGACTTCCTCTCCAAATCCCAGATCACGTCATCCACCACGAATGCCTCCCCGCGGTGAATCACCGTCTGGTCGATGTCCGGCACCGGGAAAGCCTCCCCGGGCGAGACAAACTCCCTCGGCAAGCCGCCCTCGGCGTCCCTCTCGCCTTCGCGTAGCACCACGAAGTGAACAACCCACATGCTAACCGCCTTCCTCCGCGCACCGCAGAATGAAGCATTTAACCGCCCACCGGATTTCCCTATCGGCCGAGTCTTGGCTGTCGCTCCCGTGCACGAGGTTGGCTGGGCCGGTTTCCGACAGGTCGTCGCGGCCGTGCTTCTCCCGGATACGGCGCACAACCTCCCGCCCCGCCAAGCATGCCGGCCCGGACTCGCACGACCAGATGCTCACGAGACAGGGGCCGCTCGTCATGAACCCCACGAGCCCGTCGTAGAACGGCTTGCCGCGATGTTCCTCGTACAGCCGGGCCGCCATCTCCTTGCTCAGTTGTATACGGGCCGCCATCTCCATGCGCATCCCGAACTCGGTTCCGTACTCGGCGACCTCCCCCAGCAAGGCGTCTAACCCGACCTCTCCCTGCCCGGACAGGCAGTCCGGCTTGAAAATAAGCATGGTCCGGCTACGCATCTTTCCCCTCCAATGCCTGGGCCACCCGCCTCAGTCTGGCCCAGAACACCATGCCGCTGGGACCCGGCAGTGACAGGAACACTTCCGGAGCCGCGCTGGGACCCTCGGCGAACTTTACGCGATCCATGGTGTCGCTGAACTCGCGGAGTGACTTCCGCAGGCTGGCGGCGTCCTCCGCGTCGAGCCGTCCGAGCAGATCGAAGAATGCCGCCGGCGCCCTCGCGCCGCTGGCGTTGCTCAGCTCGTATGCCTCGTATGCGACCTCCTCGGACGGATGTAGGAACTCCTCGTGCCTCTCAAGCGAGTCGAAGTCCGGATCGCCTTGGCGGTCGATAGCCGCCTCCAGGAGGGACAGCATCTTCTTGGCCTTGTCCGGCGGTATGAAGTCGCCGTCCTCGACGAACTCCTTGAGCTGGCGGTGAAGTTCTCCAATCTCGTCCATCGACACATTCTAGCCCGCCGGCTTTTTTTGTTTGCGGGCAACCCCGCAAGACGGAGGGAGGGCGAATGCCGCAGCAACCCTGCTTAGCGGAGGTGGGCGACTTCATCGTCGTCCGCGACATCTCGGTGAGTCCGGACTGGCTTGGGAAGGTCTTCTGCGTGGAGTCCCGCTGTGCCGATCCGTTCGACCCGTTCGGCGGCTGCTGCCCGCCGGGCGTACCCGACGAGATTTTCTACCATTACGTCGCCCTCAAGCATGTCGGTCGAATAAACGCGAACGAGGCGGAGTGCGTGAAGGACGAATGCGATCTGCTCATGCTGGAGAAGCAAGCACGGGCGCACTGGGGACGGTGGGTGGTACCTTGCGGCCGCCGCGACAGGACGATAAGCGCGAGCGAGGAGTGGCGCGTGTGGTCGCAGGCGCCGTGCCTGAACTGGCAGTTCAAGCCCCCGGGATTCGAGGGGGAATCCGGCGGCCTCATTGGCGGCTGCGGGGGGGACCCGGACTGCTGCCCGCCGACCTGCCTATAGGAAAGGCCTGACCCACTCCACCACGGCGGATGCCGAGGCGGGAGTCGGGGCTACGCGGAAGGGTTCGGGCGGCAGGGAGTCCCAGAACCTACGAATCGCTCCGGCGGCGGAATGGTCCGACATGTCCACGTGTACCGCGTACTCCGGACCCTGCCTGATCAGCCACCGTATCGACGGCTTGCCTCCCACGAGCGCAATCGGACAGCCGGCCACGGCACTCAGCGCTTGGAGCCGCTCATCGTTCGTCACCAGCATCCTGGATTTTGCGACGCCTTCTGCGAGTTCCGCCGCCCCGGCCGGGACCCTGAGCTCGAACCCGTCCGGAAGCGGCACGTTGACCTTCACAATCGTGTCGCGGAACTCCTTGCTGGCGTAGACCGTGAACCGCCTGCAAGCGTGCATGCACGCGTCCACAATCTTGGCGATGCGGCCGTACTGGCTCGGGGACGCCGGGCCCAACAGCGCGAGGCAGCCGCTTTCCCCCTGCTCGGCCCGCAGGGTCGAGGGGAGGCAGCCGGACCACGCCTCCATCGACGGCCACCCCACTATCCGGGCGGTGCCGGAGGAGAATGCCGCGCACCTCTGATCCTGCCTCGCCATAAACGACAGCAGGTCCGATGTGGCGTCAATCGCCGTCCCTATCCTGTCCGACGCAAGGTCGGAACCCCTCAGGCCAGCGTGATGGTGCATCGTTGGGATGCCGTGGTGAACGGCCCACATCGACGCCCACAGGGCAAGCGGGGTGTTGCCCACGGACACGACCAAGGTGGGCTTCGGGAGCGAGTCCAGCGCCGACATTGCCGCAGCCGGGGTCGATGCGTCTATGGGCTCCATGTCGGCGGGGACCAGACCGTCCTGCCTCGCGCACACGACGCGGAACGCCTTCGAGTGCGGCGCCCTGCGCATGATGGCGGCACCCTCCACCGCGTCCAAGCCATCACTTGCAATGAAAAGCACATGCCGCATCGCGGGACTCACACAAGTATCCGGAAGTCGTCCACACTCAACCCTTCGGATGCCAGCAGCGTATGCGCCTGGAACGCCACCATGCAGCCGGCAACGCTGGCCAGGGTGTCCTCCTCCCATCGCGAGTCGCTGCTAACGGGAAGCAGGCCCTCAAGCGGACCGCTACCGAACGCGTCGCCCTCGAGCGCGGACATCATCTCGCCAACCTCATCCCTCGCGACCACCTCTTGGCCCATGACGACATTTGCCAAGAGCGCGGAGCGGACGGCCGTCGCCAGCAGCCTTGATCGCCTGTGTCCGGCTAGGCTGCCGCCGGGCTCGACGACGTCTCCGTTGCCATCGGCGGCGCGCAGCATGGCGAACCCAAGCGACACGCCCTCCGCAGCGGCTTGCAGCGAGGCCTCGTCGCCGGAGTCCGACAGGTGCTTGAGTATCGATTCGCATGTGAGGAAATGCGGCAGAAGCGGCGTCTCCGGCCTATAGCGGTCCGCGTCGAAAAACCCCGCCTCGGTACGGGACTGCATAGCGAGGCCGAGCACATCGCCCATGTCCTCGACGATGGAATCGCCCCATGTCAAGCAGACGAACTCATCCAGTTCGAGCTGCGCCACGACCGCCTGATGGCATGATGGCTGGTGGGACCAGTGGTCCGGCATGCTGGACTGCGGAGACTCGAAATGGTACCAGATAGGCAGGAACTTGCCGGCCGGAAGCTGTCCGTACGACCAGACGATGAAATCCAGCGACCTGCCCAGCAACTCCTCGTCGCCGGACGCCTGCGCCGCCAAAGCGACGGAAATGGAATCCGCCACCAGGTACGGGCACTCCTTCACTGGCGTCAGTGTCCGCGGATGCATCTCGTAGGGCACGGCCCCGTTGTCCAACATCTTCGATCTGAGGAAATCTGCCGAACGCTGGATCGACGGTGCATCCGGACGGAATCTGGACAACCAAGAGCAGAAGCGGATGTACTCGGCCGTGGAGCTTACGCGAACGGGAGGCTTCTCGGGTTTTGCCCAGAGGTAAGGATAAATCCCGCCCGACTTGTGTTTGGCCGACTTCAGTGCGCCCAGCCACTGCTCTGCCATATCATTTTCCCCTCTTGGATTTGGCCTTCTTCGCCTTCTTCTTCGCGGCCGGTTTCTTTTTCAGAGCCGGCTTCTTCGCGGACGGCTTGGATTTGCGGGTGCCACCCGACATGGGCGAGCTTCCCATCTCCAAGACCTTCGCGCGTTGGGCGGCAGCCACTCGCGCAACCTTGACGGACTCGAACATGCTGTCCACGAAATCGAAGTCGAACTGTCCCCGAAACCCATCCGGCCACTCCAGTTCGTAATGCGGCGCCGAGGGATCGTCGTAGCTGGTTCCCGCCACAAGAACGGGGGATTGGTCGTAGAGATGCGCCACCATGCTCTCCGACTCGTCCTTGACCATGTCGGACGGCACGAGTTTCTGTAGCTCCCTGACGGCCGTCTGGCTGTTCTTCACCACGACCCTGGATTTGGCCGGGAAGGCGTAGCAGGTGTACCTTATCTCGTCACCCACCGTGGCGCGAATCTTGGCGGGCCGGGCGCCGGGGCACATCTTGCAGACGAAATCGGTTACCTCCCGAATCATCTCCTGTTTGCTCGGTGCGTGGCCGCAGGCCCACTTCAGCAGCACCCTCATCTCGGAACCCTGCCTTGCGTAGAGCTGGTACTCCCGATCGCCGCTGCGGTATATCAGGAAGCTGTACCTGCCCACCTTGGCCCTCTGCACGAAATCCAGGTTCTCGGCATCAGTCTTGTTCGTCACCACCACCTCCCGAGAACCTTTCCGGATCCACCTCCTCTGCCAAGGCTTGAAACGCCCGGACCTTGGCCCCGGCAATCACGGCCTCCCGATCCCCTGCGAGAATCGCGGCCAGTTCCGCCATGCCGGCCTCCTTGTCGGCCTCCACATACTCGGCAGCGATCTCCAAGAGGAATCCGACGGCGGCTTCGGCGGCGGCGCGGCACGCCTTCTCTAGCTTGCTGTCCTGGATTTGCACTACTCCTCCTCTACGGGCTCGGGGGGCACGTATGCCGTGTGCTGGCCGTACTTCGGGTTCCCGACGAAATCCCCGGGCGAGAGTCCGTTCTGCAACTTCATCCTCACGCCCTCGACCCTGGAGTCCGCCATGTCGGCCCATGCAACAATCTCGGCCTCGATGGTCTGCGGCTCCTCGGGGGAACCGTATTTCTTCCGCCCATGATGGCTCACGACGATGTGCTTCACCATCGTGGCGGTCTCGGCGTCCACGCCGTGCTCCTCGCAGAGCCTGTCCACGATGGGGAGTCCGATTGCGATGTGCCCGAGCAGCCTGCCTGCCGTCGTGCGGTCCAGGCCCCTCTCAGTGTACGCGCCGAACTTGCCGACGTCGTGCAGGAACGCGCCGGCCAGCACAACGCTCATGCTGACGAACTTGCTGCCCACCATTTCCGCATGCGTTTTAGCGAGTCGCATCACGCCGCTGACATGCTTGGCAAAGCCGCCGTCGTACCCGTGGTGGCCGTCCTTGTGCGGAGCGGCCGGGCACTGGCGGATTCGGGCCGCGTTCTCGTCGAGGTACGCGAGGCACATCTTGCGGAGTTGCGGATGCGAGATGGACGAGAGCATCTCCCGCATCTGCCCCATGATCCCATCCAGCTCCTTGTCGCTCGGCCCGAACTTGGTCATCGCGGCGTACTTCTCGTACCTCTGATCGTCCTCGGGCACGACCTTGTACGTGAAGCCCTTGACCTGCGGCGACCCGCGGTATTCGGTGACCTCGGTAACTTTCACCTGCACGATGCTGCCGGACCGCAGCTCCTGCTCCTCCTTGTACCCGCCGTCCGGCAGCTTCGTCGGCGTCCACTTCTTGAAATCGACCGATCCGCTGTCGTCCCTGCCCGTGAACTGGAAGTAGTCCTTGCCCGCGCTCGTCTTCCGGATGCTGGGATCGAGCACCTCTACGACGATGGTTCGTACGTCGTCCCCGGGCGAAAGTTCCTTCACTGGAGTCCTGCTAGCCATTCTCGCTCTCCCGCTCTCTCTTTTCGCTCATCAAAAGGTTGTACTCGGCGCCGAGCCGAGCCATCTCGCTGGAGAGCCGCTGGCACTCCTCCAGCAGTCCTCGCTTGGAGACGATCGCCGACGAGTTCAGGAGCGTCAGTGGCGACCAGGTCGCCCACCGTTCGCTCATCGCGGCGATATCCCGCGACTTCTCGGCCACCCTCTCCGTCAGTCCCAGCATGCCCTCGAATGCGTCGAGCGCGGTGGACATGGCGCCCAAGGTCCTCTGGAGTTCCGAAAGCCTCTCGGCCACATGATCGGGAACCGTAGGCCCAGCGCCGGGTGCCTTGGAGCACTCGCCCTTGCCGGTTTCGCAGGAGCACTCGCCCTTGCCGGTTTCGCAGGAGCACTCGCCCTTGCCGCTCCGGTTTTTCTTCTTGGAACCGTCTGCCATGTTCACTCCTTGCCCAGCTCTTGCGACACTCGCGTTTCGCCGAATATGTCCTTGCAGGTGGACCAGCCCCACCTCACTGCGCGACTGGATTTCTCGTCCGCGCCTTCCACCAGGGATTCTAGCCAAGCCCTTGTTTTCGGGTCGCCAGGATAGCCGCTGCCCAAATCGGCGCCGAGGCTAGCCGCGAGCTTCTCCAGCTTCGTGTCCCGCATCACCTTGGCGACGACACTGCCGCCGGAGGCCGGCTTGTGCCTGTGATCGGCTTTGTGCTCCGCCAGTATGTCGATATCGGGGCACCCAAGAAGCTCGACGAATCGCGACGGCGTGGCGTGGGGGCAGTCTATCACCGCTCGACTCGGCTTGAACCTCCGCAGTATCAGCCTCGTGGCCGCCATCTGCAAATCAAGTATGTTGCCAGGCTTGATCTCATGGGCGCGGATGGACACGGTGACACACGGGCAAACGGAGACGAGCTCCCTGAACAGCTTGGCCCTCCTTTTCGGTGGCAGCACCTTGCTGTCGCGGAGGCCCGGCACCGGCGGATCGTCCGATGGCCAGAAGACGGCTCCGACCACGAGATCGCCCAGCACGCACCCTTTGCCGGCTTCGTCAATCCCCACGACCATGCCGGGGGCAGGCCTCTCACCCAAGACTTGCAGATACATGCCTCATTCTAGGCGTCAGGCGGGGATAAGGCTTGGTTTGGGCTCGGCTGCGGGCGGGGCGGGGGCGGGTTCCGGCGCATCCTCCGGGTTGTCGCCCTCGGAATACCCGGTGATCGCCGACCTCACGAACTCGGCGACCTCGTACGGCGTGTCCAGCTCGGATGCGCTGGCGACTTGAACTCGCCCGAACCCGACGGCGCCGGGATATGCGGCCACATCGCACGAGAAGCTTACGCCCTTGTGCCCGATGCCGCTGTCCATCGACTTTGGGTAGGAATGCGTCTCGTATGTGGTGTTGTACCCGGGCGCGGGCGATTCCACTTGTCTGGTGATGGTCTCCGGCGTGATGCGCCGGACGACCTCGACTACGAACTTCGCGCTCTTGCCGTCGGGGGCGCCGAGCAACCTAAGGCGATGATGCCGCAGATTGCTCTCGATATCCCCGCGATCTTCCCACTCGCCTGGCACGAGCATCTCCACGGATTTCCGCACATGGGTCCGCCATGCGGCGACGTCGATTTGCGCCGATGTCTTCCAGTAAGGCATCAGCCCCCCTGCGATTCGTGCCTGTGCTTCCGCAAGTGCGCGCGGCCCTTGTCGGTTATCTCGCGGCCGCCGTGGCCGCGACGCATAAGCTGGTTGCGGATGAGCCTCGGCTCCAGGTCGTCCTCGATGAACCTCTTGTCCAAGCCGAGCGTGTTCGACAGTTCGTTGAGCGACGTCGGTCCGGTCTTGTCCTCCAGCACCTCCAGCACGCCCCGCTCGTTCTCGTTCAGGCCAAGGCTGTCGAGCCGGAGCTTCCTCTGCATCATCCGGACGACATCGGCGTCAATCTCGGACTTCCCCATGAGCGCCATCGCGTTGCGGGCCTTCAGTAGCATGTTCTTGGTCACCCCGGGCGTGCCGCCGCCCATGTGCGTGAGCATGGCGATCGCCTCGTCCGTGGCGGCGACGCCCAGCGAGCGGGCCATCGACTTGGCTATCGGCCCCAAGTCCTCCGGCTTGAGCAGCTTGAGCGCGAACTTGTTCGGGAACCGCCTCTTCAGCGCCGGATCCAGCTTGTGCGGAAGCGTGGTGGCCCCGATGAGGGTCCATCTGGGCAACTCCACGTCCCTGGGTCCGGAGTCCGTCTGGAGAACCAGCTTGTTGTCCTCCATCGGAATGAAGAAGTATTCCTGGACCTTCTGCGGCACCTGGTGAATCTCGTCGATGAACAGGATATCGCCGTCCCGCAACTGGCTCAGGAACTTGTAGACATCCTCCGGCTTCTTGATGCCGCCCACGCCAACATCTATGAGCCTGCCGCCGACCTCGTTCGCCAAGATGCGCGCAATGGTGGTCTTGCCCGTGCCCGGCGGGCCGGCCAGCAGGACATGTCCCAAGGTTTCGCCGAACCTCTTGGCGCCGGCGAGGATCATCTCGGCCTCCTCGACCAGCATCTCCTGCCCGACGAGATCCCTCAACCTCTCCGGACGCTTCGGGCCGACGGCCGCCTTGGCGTGTCCCATAACAGCATTCGCAGCTTGCCTGAGGAGATTCATGCACGTCCCCCGTAATTTGCCCGTGTTGCCTTGCGCACTGCGGTCCGGCTCGCGGGCACGCCTACGGATTCCGCGCTACTCCGCCGTGTCCGGGTTGGTCTGCCCGGTGCCGCTCGGGTGGATGAAGCCGCCCTCGGTCTTCCCGCCGGTCTTTTTCGGGCGGATGACGTCCTTCTTGTCGAAGTCCTCGCCCGCCTGGGCCTCAAACTGCTGGAGGTCCGGATCCTGATGCAGATCGCCCCTCTCGCCGCCCGCAGGCGTGCCCATGTCCCCGGCGTGTCCCGTCGCCCGGGCGCCCATGTCCGCAGTCTTCTCGACCGCGTCCCGGACGTTCCCGTCGGTGTCGCCCTGGCCCGTCAGACCCGCGCCCTGGACGTTCCCCGGGACGCTCCCCATGCCCTTGTAGTCTCCCATCTCACTCCTCCTTTGGCGCGGACTCCCCGCCCCACGGGGCGATCCAGCCCAAAACCATACAAACCCCACTTTTGTTTTGTTGTGCTAGCCCCTCCGGGATACGTCATGTTAAGCGCGATAGTGATAAGCCGGGACAGGCCGGAGTATGTGGCGAGGTGCCTGGCCGCCCTCGTGGGCCAGACCGCGAAGCTGGGCAAGGACTTCGAGATCGTCGTGGTCGAGCAGGGGGAGGCGAGCAAAGAGCTTGCCTCCGGCATGCCCGTGATGTATGTGGGGCTCCCGTACGGAGAGGTGGTCAACAGGGCATGGCTCTGCAACGTAGGGGCCAGGGCATCCAGCGGCGAGTGGCTCTACCAGATCGACTGCGACATGATCCTGGAGAGGGAGGCCGTGCGGAAGGCGATTGACTGGGCGAGCGGCGCGGCGCCCCGCTTCTACGCGATGACTCGCCTGCGGGACCTCTCCGAGGAGGAGACGCGGGCCGCGCAGGCGAATTACCGGCGAGAGCTGGACTCCGGATGTGGGGCGCCACACGAGCATGGCGGAGGAGCCGGCAACCCCATCCTGTTCCCGGCCAAGTTCTTCGCGGAGCTGGGGGGATACGACGAGGCGTTCAGGGGGCACGGCTGCCAAGACCTGGACATGATCGAGCGAGTCAGGGTGGCGGGCGGCGAGGTGACGGCGATGCCAGTGCGGGCCTGGCACCAATGGCACGGCCACACCCCGAAGCGCACCGCCGTGCTGCCGAACTGGAGGCGGTACCGCAAGATGAGGCGACAGATGAGGCGGAATCCGGCCTTGGCCGTCAGGAACGGCGGGCAATGGGGGCTTTGCGACACGGATGGCGGCAGCCTGAACCCCGTCTTATGAACTTTTTGGCCTCCCGCGTCGGGAGAAGGCCTGCGGGCGGAAGAAAGCGAGGAGGATCGCGATGGCAGTGAATGTACCTGACAGGAACGACGACCAAGTGAAGGTCACGGGCGCGGAGCTGGACAAGGTCGTGGAGAACCCCGAGAACTCGGACGGCGGGCTGACCAAGGCCGAGCACGCGGGCGTCGACACAGCCAGGGTGCACGACCACGGGATCACCCCGAAGGACTTCGAGAACCAGTCGGCTCAGCGGGTCATCCGGCAGGACGTCAAGAAGCCGGGGAACACGCCGGGGCTGAACGGTCCGGACATGAACGACGGCGGGAAAACCGGCGGGGCTCTCCTGAGCTACGACAAGCCAGCCCCTGCGGCACCGGCGCCGGTCACGACGACCACCGTGCCGCCGACGACCACCGTGCCGCCGACGACCACCGTGCCTGGTCCGTGATGAAGGTTGACTTCGAGCGGATAGCCAAGGAAGTCGTCACCGGGCTGCTGAATCCCCTGCTTGAGCGCAGGGACTACGGCGGGAACCAACTCGACAAGAATCGCTGCGACTGCGGCCGCAATGAGAAGTGCCAGTGCGGCCGCAAGTCCGGCGAGGATCACAAAAGCTCGTAGCACAAGGCTTGGACCAGCGGCGCCGACAGGCGTTTGCGGAAAAGGTCTAGCATCTTCCCGTCGAACCTCGCGAGATACTTCTTGTCCGTGTAGTACGACGGATCGAACGGCTTGTTGGTCTGACCCATGCCCCAGCTCAAATCGCTCCGTCTGGCCATACGGACCTTGGCATCGACATACCCGCCACCCTTCGCGAGCCGCAGTGATCCGGCAATGCGATCTAGGGTCGAGCCCAGGTCCAGCAAAAGGTCCTCGTACCGGACCATGACCGCCAGGGGCCTGCGTGTCAACGAGAGCCAGTTCAAGTGGAGGGAGTTCCAGAGCCCCACCCCCTCCTCCGGCGTCATGGCCAAATCAGGCCGCTTCGTCTCCGTGAACCGGGCATAACTGTCCCACCAAGCGTATGGGTTCTTAACAGTCACGATATACCTCAGCTCGCCAGCGGCGACTGCCTTCCGCAGATCGTCGGTCACCAAGGCAAGCAATCGCCGTTTCTCGGCCTCTGCGGCGGAGCCGTGCGATCTGTCCACCCAGTCCCCACCACTCCAGTCGATGCCTGTGTGGGGGCCATGCTTCCAGCCGAGTACTTCGGACATTACTTGAACATCCGGAAAGTTCTCCTGCAACAGCCACCGCGTGTAGTTGGTGCCGCTTCGCTTGGCACCATATTGCTTGATGTAAGTCATCTCGCTGCCTCACTCAAGAGCATCCATACTGCCTCGCCCGTGCTGGGCAATAGGGCATATTCGCTCGGGAACCACTCCGCCCTAAGTCGATCCAGCGTGCTATCAAAAAGAGCACGATCTCCGCGAAGCATCCCCACTTTTCGCGACAATTCCGTCGATGTTACAGCATATCCCGGGTTGAATGCCCCAAAATTAACTCGCGATACTATCTCGTCAACAGCTATCTCGCTGAACTCAATCGGTCGGCCCAATCCGTTCACAAGCGCGCCGCCGGCTGGTGGTAGATACAGGATGGGCATGCAGCCAAACAAAAGGGCGTCCAGGAGCGAGCTGCTGCCACACGAGAGGTGGAACTTGGCAATATCCGCGCAGTATTTTCCACCGCGCGGAGACTCAAAGATAGATGGAAGCCTGACGGTTCCTATCTTGACCGTGCGGTCCGAGACATTCCACGGTTTGTACCACACGGTCCTGAAAAGTCCGGGGTACTCAAACTCCACATCTTTTGCCATGCGACGGCTCATAATCGGATGAGATGAACCAATCAATACGGCGTCTTCCCAAGGAGACGCGCCTGCCATTGTGTACTCCGGATAGTCCGCGTCGAGCTTGTTCCACTTTGCCATCACTGACTTGTATCCAGCCTGTTTCAGGGCGCGCTGGTGCTTTTTCTGGAAGCTCACCACACCTAGCGTCTTTCTTCGGATTCCTCTCTCTGGCTCCGGGGCAAGCAGATCGTGCTCCAGAAAAACGTATCCCAACCTAGGGGTCACGCGTTTCTGGAACCTAATCATTCTCTGGCTCTTGCGGCAATGTATGCAAAGCACGATTGCATCATACCTATCCTGACAGCGCCTGACAAATCGCCTGTCCGCGAATATCTTGCTGTCCGGACAATCCGGGTGGCTTTCCCGTTCGGTTTCATCCGCTACCACAAGCATTTCCACATCGCATCCGCGGGACTCTAGGAAATGCACGACATGTTCGTACACGGTCTCAAACATGGCCTGCACCACAAAGAGCAACTTTTTATGGCAGAAAATACGGGTTAATGCTTCGGCGCGCGGCGCGCGATGCGGGCGAGGACTCAAGATGGAGATCATGGACGCCTCCAAGCTCAAAGCATCGTCGAACTTCCCGCCTATACGCCATTTCTCGCCAAGACCCGGATCGTGCGGCGACTTGTCCTCCAAACCTGCGGGGCAACTCCATCCAAAATCTATGAGCCTGATGACGCCGTCCGACACCAGGAGGTTATCGGGACGGATGTCTCTGTGAACACACTTTGCCAATCGCAGAGACTTCAGAATCTCCCTGCACTGCTCGCGCCAATCGGACGGCACATTACCGGCGGTCATGTGCTCCCCGCACCAAGTCATCTCAAGCCATCTGCGTTTTACATTCAGTCGCTTCAGTCTCGGGAAATGACCCTGCGGGTCATGCGCGGCAATCTCCTGCAACCAATGCGCCTCGTTGTGTATAAGATTGTGCTCTAGGTAACCGGTCTGTCTTTTCCTGACCAAGTTATTGAGAAACACGATTTCTGAGGTCTGCGCCATCAACCCCCCTGCGGATCAAAGCCAAACTCGCGAACCGCCGCGATATCAGTCGAGTCCAGTATGGCGAAGATGTCATGCTCCCGGTAGCGTCCAATTGTGGAAGGTGCTTGTACCATGGACGCCAATTCATCTATTTCACCGGGCTTTGGTGTGCGGTCGAGAAAAGCCGCGAGGTCAGAGACGTGGCGGCGCGGATTGCCGCAAAGATCATCGAACAGAATCACATGGAAATGTTTACCGAGCATCCGCCGTGCGTTCAGCACCGCAGCACGGTTCGCGCGAACCCAATAACGCAATGCGGCGCGGGGCATGCCGTGCGTAGCGCGCGGCGCATCGCATCCGTACAGGCTCCCCCAAAGTTCCAGTTGCTTTTGGTTAGAGCTAAAGGCCATATCAAGCCCGTTGCGGATCACATGTATGTACTTCATACTTGGAAAATATGGGCATATGTGCCTCAGAAGAACATGCGTGTTAGGTTCTTTCCAGCCCCATCCGATGCACTCTTGCGGCGTCTGCGAGCGAAGGATGGACCGGACCTGGCGGTGTCCGGCACCCATACCGAGGACTTGCGGGTATGATGTGATTTCGCCACAAACGCGTCTAACGAAGTCTGCCTCCTGTGGATTTGGCCGCGATTGCAACCCGCGTGTCATAGCCTTCTCGAATATACTCAAGGCCTGATGTATCTGATGCGACCTCGTTTCCTCATCCGAAGAAATGTACCATCGCGGGCGTTTGAAGAGCAGCGTGAACCATAAGTTGTCCATGGATTTATTCAGGTCACTGCCAATATAGAATCCCAATTCCTGGATCAGGCTGGCGACGATGCGCGTGCCGCTGCCGCCAATTCCGCCTACCGCTACAGGCCCAAGAAATGGGGTGTCGGACATTTGAATCACCCCTTCCAGCACATGAACAGTGGGCGACGGAACCATCTGCCGCGCGGGATACCGAGTCTCACGACATTGGAATATCCGCTGCATGCCAGTATCTCTTCTGGCGTCATGTCTACCACGTCCCCGGCCATCCCATCTCCCGCGCCAGAGGCCGTGTCGAAGAACAGCGCATCGCACCGTTGCGATACCTCGGCTAGCTTCGCCAAAGCGGAGTCCTTCCCGTGCAGCTTCCAGACCCACATGAATACGGAAAGCCAGATACAGAAATCGGATTCCGGCACAGGGAACTCGGCAACATCACCGCAAACGAACGAGGTATTTCCGGAAACTGCACTGTCGCCAAGGGAAAGTCGCCACTCGCGAACGGCATTCGCAACGCGTATGGCTGCGGGGTCATAGTCCACGCCGACCACCTTCGCGCCAGCGAGGGCCAAGCGGAATGAGAGTCCGCCGACAGAACACCCCAGATCTACGCCGGACTTTCCCTTGAAGTCGTACCGCGACGCCATGAGCCTGAACCGGTGCCTGTTTCCCCGCCGGTGCGCCGCCATGCCTGACAGCTCGGGGAAGGGGAGATCGTGGTAAAGCATGCCACGATCCACGGATGAGCCATCACAGCGGTTTTCGCCCAAGTGGCTTGCGGCTTCCCTGATACGTTCGAGCATGATTGAGCCTCCGCACAAAGCTGCGGATTAAAACAAAAAAAGAGCACGCGGGGCTCCTGTTGGGCCTGTGTTGTTTTTCTGCCGCCCAGACGGCATGGATGTAGTGATACTTGCAGCGGGTCGCGGAACAAGGTTCGGTCGAGGACTCCCGAAATGCCTTGTGCGGTTCCGCGGAAAAACACTGCTGGAGCGTCAAGTTGCAGCGCTGCGCGACGCCTGTCCTGAACTCGAGCCGTGGCGGGTGCATGTCGTCACCGGATACAAGCACGATCTAGTCGAGCAGCATGTCAGGAAGACGCGTTTAGGCGTCAGCTTGCTATTCAACCCGTCCTGGAACTCGGCCGGCATCCTCGGCTCGGCCTGGGTTTCGCTGCCGCATGTCGGTCCCGAGGTGCTCCGGCTAGACTCCGACCTCCTATTCTCGGATCATTCTGAACTCGCCCGTCTGTTGGCAGCCCCGGCCACATCCCTATGCCTAGGGCACAGCTATCGCCCCAGGACGACCCCGATAGCCTGTGTGCGGAATGGGCGAGTTGAGTCAATCTCGCTGGTGGACAATTACAAGGGGCCGGGCGAGTGGCTATGCGCGGAGTTCTACAAGGAAGGCGACTACGCCAAAGTGGTGCAGTCTTCCCCGGATCTAATTATCGAGGGGCATTACTTCAAGGCAATGAACCGTTCCATATTGTCCGGCCCGCCTTACCCTCTCGCCTTCTGGATGTCCGGTGCGTACGAGATGGACAGCGAGGAAGACCTGTCCCATGTTAGGCGCATGCTTAGCTAACTCTCGCCAGCACAAAAACAAACTGCCTCGTGCCAAACTTGCTCTCAATCTCGTCAGGCCATATCCTTCCCGACTCCAGGATTCTGTGCCTCCGGCCAAGCAATGCGGTGATGCGAGGCACCGTCCTGTAGATCGCCGCGTATTCAGCCCCGAGAGCCTCAGAATATGTGTTCACCACCTCATCTTCGGGCAGCATCGTGCATGGCGACCGCAATATCACCTTCTTGGCAGGCACGGCGTCAAGGAGGCGATGCACATCCGCGTCGGAGAAAAGATACGGTGTGACGCCAAAGAGTACGGCCACATCGGTTTCTGGAATCGCAGGCAGCACTCGCGACAGGTCCACAACTCTGGTGTGGAGACTGGCGGGATGCCGTCCCCACCGCCTCCGGAGTTCCCGAATAAATGGTCTTGACTGATCCCACATGTGGAACTCGGAGATGCTAGAAACCTCTCGCATCGCCATCATGGTGCCGCCGTCACCGCATCCAATATCGATGATGCTTTCGGCGTCTGCGGTGCGCTCGGCGATGAAGGTCAAATCCCGAAGACGTCGCGCCTTCGTCTGGTGGTTATAGCCCGATCCCAAGAACGCGTTTTGCCGCGACCGGGTCCAGAATCTGCGAGCCACCCCCTTGAGCGCTTCCCCGTCCATGCCAATGTCGACGGACGGAAGACAATACAGGGCTCCCTCCGGGGCGGCCCTTCCTCCCCTCGCCCACTCCTTCTGGGCCCTGTTCGGCGTGCTGGCCGCGAGGGCCCGCCGGAACGCTGGAGGTGATCACCCGACCGCTTGCGCTGGCCCTGCGACCGCAGGGTCGGCCCGGCGAGCACCCACTCGCACAGCCCGGTCGTCCCCATGTCGGCGGGCCTCACCGCCCGCACCTCGACAGGAACTCGGCCTCGTCGATGACCTCGACGCCCAGCGCCTGCGCCTTCGTCAGCTTCGACCCGGCCTTCTCCCCGGCGACGACGAACGAGGTGCTCTTCGTCACCGAGCCGGACGCCTTGCCGCCGAGCTCCGCCACGAGGGCCTCGGCCTCCTTCCGTTTCATCCCCTCCAGCGTCCCGGTGACGACCACGGTCTTGCCCGCCAGCGGCGCGGAGCCGGACGGGGCGGCCTTCCTCGGCTCGGTCATGTTGACGCCCGCGGCCCGCAGGCGGTCGATGACGGCGCCCCCGGCGGCGCTGTTGAAGAACTGCCTCAGCGAGCCGAGCATCGCCGGGCCGACCCCGTCCACGCCCGGATCCCCTTGGCTGGCGCTCTTGACCGCATCCATCGTGCCGAACTCCCCGGCGAGGAGCGCCCCGGCCCTGCGGCCGACGAACCGGATGCCGAGCGCGGGCAGCAGCCGCGACAGCGGCTGCGACTTGCTCGCCTCTATCCCCGCCAGCAGCTTCTCCACGCTCCTCTTCCCGAGGCCCGGGATCGCGGCCAGCGCGTCCGTCTTGCCCTTGAGCAGGTAGAGGTCGGCGAAGTCGTTCAGGAACCCGCCGTCGACGAGCGTCTCGATCAGCTTCCTGCCCGCGCCCTCGATGTCCATCTGGTCGCGTCCGCAGAAGTTGATGAGGCGTTCCTTGAGCTGCGCCTTGCACATCGGGCTGAGGCACTTGATCGCGACCTCGCCCTCGTCCTGCCCCACCTCGCCGCCGCACTCCGGGCACGCGGCCGGCCGCTCGATCGGCCTTGCGTCGGCCGGGCGCATCTCCCCGACCACGCCGACCACCTGCGGGATGATCTCGCCCGCCTTCTCGATGACGACCGTGTCGCCCAGCATGACGCCGAGCCGCCCGATCTGGTCCCAGTTGTGCAGCGTCGCGTGCCGCACGGTCGTCCCTGCCAGCTCGACGGGCTCCATGTTGGCGCGCGGCGTGATGTTGCCCAGCTTGCCGACCTGGTAGTCGACGCTGACGAGGACGCTCTGCGCCTGGTCGGGGGCGAACTTGTACGCGATGCACCACTTGGGGTGGCGGCTGGTCGCGCCGATCGCCTTGCGCTGCCGCAGCGAGTTCACCTTGATGACAAGCCCGTCGGTCTCGTACGGCAGGCCGCGTCGGCGGTCGTCCCACTCGCCCAGCCTCGCGATGACGGCCTCGATGTTGTCGCACACCGCGGCGTGCTGGCTCACGGGTATCCCCCATCCGGCCAGCTTGGCGAAGGCCTCGCGGTGAGTCTCGCCGAGCCCGGCCGCGTCGCCGAGGCTGTGCGCCACGAAGACGAGCCCGCGGTCGGCCACCTTCGCGGGGTCGAGCTGCTTGAGCGTCCCGGCCGCGGCGTTGCGGGGGTTGGCGAACGCCTGCCCCCTCTCCGCCTCGCGCCGCCTGTTGTACTCCTCGAAGTCGGCGGTCGGCCAGACGATCTCGCCCCGGACCTCAAGCACCGGGGGCACGCCGTCGCCGGCGAGGCTGAGCGGCACCGAGCGGATTGTCCGCGCGTTCAGGGTGATGTCGTCGCCCTTCCTGCCGTCGCCGCGCGTGAGCGCCCGCACGAGCATGCCGTCCTCGTACCGCAGCGACACGGCGACACCGTCGATCTTCGGGTCCACCACGTATTCCCACTCGTCGTCGCCGAGGGCCTTCGCCACCCTCTGGGCGAACGCCCGGAGCTCGTCGGCGCCGTACGTGTTGTCCACGCTGAGCATCGGGACGGCGTGCTCGACGGTCTCGAACCCGTCCAGCGGCTGCCCGCCGACTCGCTGCGTCGGGGAGTCCGCCGGGGGCGGCTCGCCGGACGCCTCCTCCATCTCCCGCAGCCGGGCCATGAGCCCGTCGTACTCCCGGTCGCCGATCTCCGGGCGCGCCGCCACGTAGTAGAGGTAGTCGTGCCGCCGAATCTCGTTCCGAAGTCGTTCAATATCGCTCATCTCTCGCCTTTCGCTCCCTGTGGTCCGGGTCGGTCTCGTGCAGCAGTATGTAGCCCGCCGCGTCTCCGACTCGACGGAGCCGCCGATGAAGAGGTCGCGGGCGTCGCCCGGCGGGACCGACAGGACCTCCGCCAAGGGGCAGGAGGACGAAGCCGTCGGTCGCCCGCGCCGCGTTCTGCGATCGCCTCGTCGGCGGTCATGCGGAACCCCTCCCCGCCCCTGTGGGCGACTACGGAACACATGCCCATTGTACGCCCCGTCAGGGCACAATCAACTGGACATCCGACGGCGGCGTATGATCGGACGCTATCGGACACGCTCGTGGCGCAAGCATTTCCCGGTAGCGAACTTGACCTCGCGATCTCACATGCCTATCATCAGCAGGCTGGCGGCCCGAAGGCCGCGCAAAATCGAGGCACGAGACAGAGGAGAAACCATGAGAATGTCATCGTTCGCCAAGGTACTCACCGCCACCGACGTCGGCTCGAACGGATCGCACCAGGGCGGCCCGCTCATCCCGTCGTCCGTCAGCGGCGTGCTGCCGCAACCCGTTACCAGCATGACGGCGACGGCGGCCATCGACGTCCAGATCGACGTGTCCCGGAACGGCAGGTCGCTCGGGACCACGGAGGCCAGCGTCGTGGCCCACTCACGGAACCTGAGCCGCAACGACGAGACGCACCTGACAGGGCTGCTGCCCGTCGCCCGCCCCAAGGCCGGGGACGTGATGGTGGTCACCCGCACGGGTCGCAGGCGCTACTCGGTGGACATCGTGTCAAGGTCGCGGGCGAAGGCCGTCAAGGCCCGGCTCGGCGGACAGCGTTACGGCTACATGTCCTGACGGAAGAGGGAACGCCAAGGAACGCCAAGGGGCCCCTCCGGGGCCCCTTTTTTGCGCGCGGATCGCCGGTCAGGAGGGGTCGCAGGTCGTGTAGACCGCGGCCGGGCGGCCGTCGATCTCGGCGCATATCCGGTCGTGCAGCCACGGACCAGGTCGCGGACCAGGGCGATCCACCAGGGGGGTGTGGGGGTGTCGTGTACGGATAACGCGCAAAAAGGGGCCGCCCTCCGGGCGGCCCCCTGCAATCGCGCCGCAAACCGGCCGGGCCCTACCAGCCGGGCTCGAACTCGATGTAGTACCACCTCGCCCCGTTGATGTCGTTGAGGCCCCGCCCCTCGTGCTGGAGGTAGTCCTCGTCGCCCTCCGGGTAGGTCCAGTGGGTCTCCGCGCTGGGCTCGTTGGCCGCCCAGGGCAGGTACTCGATCGGCTGCCCGTCCTCGGGGCCGTCCGCCCACATCCAGACGCCCTCCTCGCCGCGGTCCGTGCCGCCGAGCATCGCGGGGGCGTTGCCCGCGACGGACGACAGGAACGACCTCTCGGCGGCGCTGGTGACCGTCGCGAGGTGCCCCCGCATGCCTTGGAAGTACGTGCTGTTGGCGATGGCCTTCGCGTCGTCCCACCACTGGAGGTCCCGCGAGCCGTTCGGCTTGAGCGCCAGGGCGTAGCAGTGCCCGGTCGCCGGGTCGCACGAGGCGTGGTCGATGACGGTCGCGTCGAGGTCCACGAAGACGGTGAACTCGTCCGTCGCCTCGGCGGAGCCGTCGGGGGTGGAGACCGTCAGCCTGAAGGTGGCCTCGGGGCCGGAACCGTCGGTCCACACGGTCAAAGGCGGGCTGCTGAACTCGTACTCCACGGAATTGCCGGAGACCTGCTCCCACTCGTACACGAGAGCGGACTCCGGGAAGTCCCCGGTGAGCACCTCGGCGGAGCCGATCACCTCCACGATGTCGCCGGGCAAAGCCGAGCGATCGGGACCCGCGTGCGCGGCAAGGGTCACGGGGATGGGGCACCCGTCGGGGCCGTCGCCAAGGTCATCCGGGCAAACATCCTCACCGTCTGGCACGCCATCGCCGTCCGAATCGCAGTCGCCCCTCTGGGAGCAGTCGCAGCCGAAGGCATCGGGATTACCAACGGTTCCGGGACACGTGTCGCCGCAATCGACAACGCCGTCCGAGTCGGAGTCCCGTTGGGAGCAGTCGCAGCCGAAGGCATCCGGCTCGCCGGCCGTCCCGGGGCACGCATCGTCGCCGTCTGGCACGCCATCGCCGTCCGAATCGCAGTCGCCCCTCTGGGAGCAGTCGCAGCCCGCCAAATCGGCTTCGCCGCTCGTGTCGGGGCAGGCGTCGTCACAGTCGGCGACACCGTCCGAGTCGGAGTCGAGGCTGCACGGATCAGGGGATTCCTCACACTCACCATACTCGGCAATGCCCCAACCGACAAGCCTATCCGCACGGGCGGGGCGAAGCCAGCGGGTCATGTCGCCGTGCCGGGTGCGCTGGCACACCGGAACCCTCTCTCCTGCGTCGCACTCACCCATCTCGGCCTTGCCGCTCGCAATCATCTGCGCGGCGGCAGGGAGTGCCACCTCGATCGTCTTCCCGTCCTTACAAATCTTGACCTTCGCTCGGCCTCGGCATTGCCCGGCCGCAGCGTACTCGGGGCTAGCCAAGAGGGACACAAACCCAATTACAGCCAGCGATAGCAGCGTCCTCATGTCGTTCTCCGTAATGTGCCGCCCCTCCGGCGGGCCGCGCGGCGCGCTCGCGGGGGACCGGAATCCAGTATCCGATACGGGGCAGCGATTGTCAAGCGGAAAGTCGGTCAGGAGGGGTCGCAGGCCGTATGGCGGAAAACCAGCACCACGGCCGGGCGGCCGTCAATCTCGGCACATATCCGGTCGTGCAGCCACATCCTTCCCACGCGGGTGGACGGAACCAGGTCGAATATGCGGACCAAGGCAATCCACCAGGGGGTGTGGGGGTGTATCTCCAGCGTCGGGTCGCCGGCGGAGTCGAAGGACCCCTCGCCGCAGCCGCAGGGGCGGCGGTGGCAGCAGCGCTCGGCCCGTTGGCGTGCGTCGAGCAGCCTGTCGCCCAGGCAGGACACCGGCACGCCTGCGGGCACGTGGCGGTGCAGGTGGTCCTCTGTCACGCGGAGCTCGTAGAGGCCTGTCCCCACCTCCTGAACGGTCGAGCCGACCAGCACGGGCACGCCGTCGTCCACATGCTGCGGGGCGGGGCACTCGCCGGGGTCTCGGATCTGGAAGGTCTTGGAGATCACGGTCGGGTCGGAGGCGCCCTCCGGCGTCACCGCCCACTCGTCCCTCGCCCTCCGGGGGGCCGTGTTCCACGCGGGGTCCGTCGTGACCGAGTAGACGCCCCTCTGCAACCGCGTCGGGGTCGCGAAGGCCTCCAGCAGGTCGCCTGTCTCGTCGTCGTAGACCGACACCGGACCCACCGTCGCGTCCGTCAGGGCGCCGAGCCTGTTGCGCACAAGCAGTCTAAGCTCCAATGCCTCGCCGACGGCGGCCTGCTCCCTGGGAACCGACATTACCCCTCCTGTATCCTCGGGCTGACGACCCTGCCCTCGTCGGTGACGACGATGTCGGACGCGCCCCTCGGCACCCGGATCACGGCCGGGCAGGGCCCGCATCCGGAGTCGCGCCACACGGTGCCGTCCGGCATGACGGCGGTCGCCTGCCAGCAGATCGGGGCCCCATAGTTCTCCTCGTACTTGTCCATCGTCTCGCCGAACGTGTCGGCGAGGTCGTACAGGTTCGCCAGCTCGTCGCTGGCGAACGGCCCGAACACCGATTTGTCACCCGCCCACAGGGCCAGCTCGTCGATCCACTGGCTCGCGGCGGCGTCCTGGATCTCCAGCACGGGGGGCGTGTCCGCCGTGGTCACGGCCTGCGTCCCGGAGTCCTGCGTGCCCTGGTCGACGAAGGCGGCGCCGTCCACGGAGGTGCGCAGGTTCCAGTCGGTGCCCGACGTGTTCTCGAAGTCGAGGACGAGCAGGTGGTCGGAGCCGTCGTTCAAGGCGGACATGAGGGACGATATCCCGGCGTCGCTCCACACGGCGGTGGTGCCGCCGAGCGACACCGTCGTCGCCGTCATGTCAATCTTGTAGCCGCGCTCCACGGTCACCGTGGACGACCCGGCAGTCAGGTTCTTGGCCCACATCGCGGTCACGACCCTGGTGGCCCCAATCGTCGAGGGGTACGCGCCGGGGGTCGGGGCAGTCATGTCGGTCGCTTTGCCTAGCTCGCCGACCCTCGCCACATTCTGCTTCGTGGCGCCGTCGTGCTGCCCCAAGGCCAGGATGCTGGTGTCGGCGTCCAGAGCCGCGACGGCTCCGTGGCCGTCCTCGGTGCCCTCGACGAGGGTGGACGCGGCGGTCAGGCCGCCCTCGGAGACCGTCCCGCCGGAGACGGTGAGAACCCTCGCGTAGAACCGGTCGTCGTATGTCTGACGCAGCAGCGTCGCCCTCTCGTCGGAGTGGGTCGCCAGCGCGCGTGCGTACTTGCCATCCGCGTTCTCGTCCGACAGGTCGGTCTCGGTCCCGAGCGTCAAATCCAGGCCAGAGACCGTGACGACTCTAGCGTGATCCTTGTCCGCCAGGATGGCGCGGGACGAGTCCAGCCTGGCCACGAGGGGCAACGTGGCATGCGTCGTTGTCGGCTCCGCCGACGACCCGACCGTCACCGACATGCCGCTCATCGCAACGGCCCGCACATGGCCCACGCCGGCACTGGTTAAGTAGCCGACCACGGCCACCCCGCTGGCAAGGCAGGCGAGCGACGCGCTCCTGGCGTCCTCGGACGTCAGTTGGGTCGCCGAGCCAACTGTGACATCGGTACCGGATATCTCGCACATCCGCAAATGTAGGTAGTGGCTACCGTCCTCGTATGCGAGGAGAAACTTCTCCCCATCGACATGACAAAGATCGATCGGGCGGTCTGGGGAGATCGAAACCGCGGCGCCAGCGGTTATGTCATTGCCACTGACCGTCAGTACCCGCAGGCTACGGCTCGCGTTGGACCCCAGCAGCACCTTCCCGCTGGCCGCCTTGGCCATATGCACACTCCTGCCCCAGGATGTGCCGAGGATTGCGTGCTGCGGGCCAAGCGTGAGGTCGCTCCCGCTCACCGTGCCAACATACGCGTATATGTTGTTGCTGGCGTAATCACTACGGGCGAGCAGCACGCGGGACAAGTCAAGCGGTGCGACCGCGACATACTCGTATTGCAGCATGCCCGCAACACCCGTGGTACCCGTGCCGAGATTGGCGATCGGACCAACTGCCAAGGTGTTCCCTGTCGCAGCGGACGCCGCGTCGCCGACCTTCCCTGCGGTAAAACCACTGGATCCGCCCCATGCCTGTGACTGCGTGTGCTCCGTGAAGTTGTCCAATGGGTGATAGAAAACCACCTCAGACGGCCGAAGTATTCCCGCTGTAGACATTCCTATCCCTCCTAGTCTTCTAATCCCCAGCCAAGCTCCCGCGCCGCCCGAAAAACAATAGCGGGTCAACCCTCCACAATCCTCGGCGAGACATGCCGCCCACCGCGCCCCTCGGCACCCGGATCACCGCCGGGCAGGGGCCACCACGCGCTGGGCAGGCCCTGCAACGACGGCGGCGGGAAAGGCATTCCTCCAGACCTAGATTCGCGGCTAAAAAGAATATGGGTCCTGTCAGCCCCGCAAAATCCTCACGCGAGCCGGGCGGCCATCGTCCGTGACCACGATATCCGTCGCACCGAGAGGGACCCTCAACACGGCCGGGCAGGGTCCGCCACCCGAATCCCGCCACACGGTGCCGTCTGGCAGGACCGCAGTGGCCTGCCAGCAGACCGGGGGACCCAGCGGATTCACGCTGCCGGAACCGGAGCCGTACAGCGACTGGATTCCCGCGATGTCGTCGGCATACAGCCCTCCGGTCCACGCTGCGCCCTTGTAGCTCGGATTCATGAGCGCCGTCACGGAGGTCTCGTGCCTTAGGCCAAGTGCGTGGCCCAACTCATGGGTCGCCACCTCGTTCAGATCGTACCCGCCGGTGCCGTCCACCCAATTCTCCGCGCTGTCGAACGCCATGTCACCCCACCCGGTCCACCACTCGGGCTCCCCAGGCTGCGGTGGGGGGTATGTCGTGCCCAGATGTCCGTTGGGACCGTCGTCCGGCTCGAAGCGGATGCGTATGTCCGGCACGGTGGCGTCCGGGTGGTTGAACGCCAGACCGGTGTCCTCCGCCTCCGTGAAGTGCAGCGGCGCGACGGCGGCCCAGATCGCAAAGGCGCCCTCGAATACGACCCGCACATCGCTCTCATCCAGCGAGCCTGCCGGGCTGTAGTTCACGAAGCCGTATGTAAGGTTGACCGGCGTTCCCAAGCCGCCGGGCTGGGGCCACTTGCCCGTCCAGGTCACATATCCGAGCGGACCGCCCGCCGCCGGGGGCGGCGGGAGCTCGAATGGGTGTATCGCGTAGTCCTGTATCTCGCCCACAGGACGGTCGGCGGGACCAAAACAAAATCACAGGTCAACTGTCCTGGCTGAGTGTGTTCGGTTATTGGAAACCGTCCGCTATAATGGAGTGTGCCGCGAGAACCAAGCGGCATTCGGTACCCGTGAACGACGGGGAACCTGGTTTGGGCCAAGGT
>Ga0180431_10002313_pt1 | contig 25640 bp, 28 predicted proteins | sample SS_ome_11_FD_132459 | JGI IMG/M metagenome (GOLD analysis project Ga0180431, IMG submission 132459) | Hypersaline lake sediment archaeal communities from the Salton Sea, California, USA - SS_1_MS_1 metaG | ecosystem: Environmental > Aquatic > Non-marine Saline and Alkaline > Hypersaline >... | reverse complement strand
GGACGAGGATGACGACGAGGACGAAGACGACGAGGAGGATGACGAGGACGACTGGGACGAGGATGACGACGACGAGGATGACGACGAGGAGGATGACGAGGAGGATGACGACGAGGATGACGAGGAGGATGACGCCACCCTCACCCTCATCGAGTTCACCGACTCCGATGACGACACCGTTCTCGGCATCGTCGGCAACGATCTCCCCGTCGACAAGAAGCTCCTCAAGAAGCTCGGCTTCACCTGGGCCAAGAAGGAGAAGCTGCCCAACGGGCAGAAGGGCGTGTGGTGGCTGGATCCGGACAGCCTCAAGAAGGTCACCAAGGCCCTCCGCAAGGCCGGCATCGCCGTCGCCGTGATCGAGGAGGGAGGCAACGCGGCCCTCCAGGCCGCGTGGGCCAAGGTCGCCAAGGCCCGCCAGAGCCTCGAGCTGGCCATGCAGGAGTTCGAGAGCGTCCTCTCGGCGTCCTAGCGCCAACAGCACCCATCCACCGCCTTTGCGGACTACTCTCTTGCAGGGTAGTCCGCAAAGTAGCATCCCCTGCGGAGACACCATGGCTCAGGTAGCCAGCAACGAAGAAGTAGCCGCAGCCCTCCGAGAGTTAGCACGCTACCGGGACCTGGAGGGTAGGGGGTTCAGTGCCGATGCCTACACCCGCGGCGCGAGGTTTGTGGCGCAGTTAGACAATCCGGTGAGCCAGTACAGCATTGACGAGCTGTGTGCCGCCAGCGGTATCGGTGAAAAACTGGCTACCTCAATGCACACTCTAGCCGAGGGAGTCGTTCCCGAAGCGCTGCGAGAGGCGCGGGAGAAACTTCCGCCCTCGGTTTTCACCATGACTCGGGTAGTTGGCATTGGTGCTAAGACCGCAGTGCGCATCTTCCGAGAGCACGGGTGTGCTAGCTTCGAGAGCCTGCTGGAGGCGGCAGAGGCCGGGCACCTCCCGGAGAAGCTAGCGCGGCGGGTATTGGCCTCTGAGCACATGAGCCCCCGAGTATCTTGGGCTACCGCACACCAGATTGTGCGAGAAATTACTACCGCATTGTCTAACGGTTTCAAGTACCGCCTCCAATCGGCAGGGTCCTATCGGCGTCGGCGCGATACTGTCGGCGACATTGATATTTTGTTTACTACCAGATTCCCTATCCGAGTTCGCTGGGTTCGGGATCGTTTCCTGGGTCTCGGGCAGGTGGTCGTCGCCGGTGAGACCAAACTCTCCATCCTCTATGCAGTCCCCGGCAACGGCAAGCTCATACGTGTGGACTTGCTGATTGTTGACCCGAAGGCATGGGGCGCAGCACTGCTGTACTTCACCGGGAGTGCGGAGCATAATATTGCATTACGCAAGCAAGCAATCTCTCGAGATATGGTATTGAACGAATATGGGTTGTGGCAGGGGTCCGAGCGGCTTTCTAGTCACTCAGAGCGCGAGATATACGCGCTATTGGGGCTGGCATGGCACCCGCCGCACCGCCGCACCGACAAGCTACGTCTAAAAGGCACTGCAACGAAATGTCGCAGTGGATCGAACATCCTGCCTATATCCGCAGAGTAAAGACAGCGCACAGAGCACAGAGGTTAAGCAATGGCAGTCGGACCCCAACAGCTTCGCAAGAAGGTAGCCAAGTACATCACGGAGGAGGTGCGCTACCGCGTCTCGCCGGGTGAGATAGACGAGTTGCTTTTTCAATGGCTGACTACCCCTACGGAAGAGATTGCGATAGACCCGACCACCCGTGACGGCCTAGTGACTCGCTTCGCGCTGCAATTCCTCCATGAGGAGGGTTTGGATGACGAGGAGGAAAAGCAGCGGTTACTGCATCTGACAATCAAGCGGGATCCCACCAATCCCCGACACGTCGCCTACATGCTGTTTCCGGCGATCAAGTGTTTGGAGGAGCTGGAGGAGTTGGACACCGCCGTCAACGCCAAGATCGAACGACTGCAACAGGACCGACACAATCCCGTGCTCCGAATGATGTTCTGGCTCGCCTACGACTGGCGGCTGTCCTTCGGTTTTGCCGGAGCATTCAAGGTGGACTTGGAGAAGCGCGGGAAGAGCAAGACCCACGCCACCAAGTATTTCCTGCGGTTTGTTGATCTGCTGGAGGTATGCTCGAAGCGCAGGGGAATCAACGACAAGATTCGGCAGCGAATGCGACGCACGCTGGAAGCGTTACCGGTGCGCTGTCGGAAGTGGTGCTATCGGGTATTGATGCGCGACATGCGGGTGCGTGTCAAGAGGCGCACGCTGTACCGTGTATGGCCGCGCATGATCCCAGCACATCCGATGCAGCTCTGTGACACAATCAAGAAGGACGCTCCAAGGGACCACTTCGAGCCCGGCGGCGGGATCTTCCCCAAACACGCCCTGATGGCGCCAAAGCTCGATGGGTTGCGTCTCGGGATCACCGTCGAGAACGCACGGAGCGGCAAGGGTGTGGTGCGCTCACGCAAGGGCTTGGAGCTACCGCACCTTGCCTTTTTGCTAGAGGAGGCTTCGTTGCGTTGCCTGGCGATGGGGCTGCGTTCGGTTGTCTTCGATGGCGAAGCCAGCAAGGGCGATTCCCGGCGCTGGAACGATGCACAGAGCGCCGTACACACCCTTGACCAGAGTGAGGAAGAACGCAACCTTCGCGTCAACATTTTCGATGCTATCCCATTGGCTGCCTTCATGCGGGGTGAGGGGGCAGCAACACGGCGCTCCCGGTTGGCGCGACTACAACGCGCCTTCGAAGATCCAGACCTTGGTGGTAGCCTACATCTCATCGAGATGGTTGAAGTCCCGGAGCGCTCGACCTCACGTACTCGCAAGTTTGTGCTGCGGCAGTACCAAAGGTACCGGGACCGAGGCTACGAAGGTGCCATCATCTACGATCTAGATGCGCCCTACAACGCCGGGGATTCAACTTCTGACCGTCGCGCTTCCGGAATCAAGCGCATCAAGCCGTTCAACTTCGTCGATGTCACCATCGTCAAGGCTGTGATCGGCAAGGGCAGCAACAGCAAGCGTCTAGGTGCCTTTGTCTGTGAGACAGAAGACGGTGTAATGATTCGTGTCGGCGGCGGCTTCAAGGAGTGGGAGCGCGAGAGGTTCTGGGAACAGCGCCGGCAGCTCGTTGGGCGCACCATCGAAGTGGAGCGCCAGGAAGACACTCCGGGAATCAAGTCCCGGCACGCCAACTTTCGTAGGTTAAGACCGAAGGGAGATAAGTGATGATGTCCGGAGTCCTCGAATACTGCTTGCGATCCAACGCAGCGCTGGTCGAAGAGTCCCTACGCGGGCACTTTGGGGACGGTAGGCGTTTCCAGCAGAGCCCGGTGTGGAATGAATACTTCCAGCAGGTTTCCGAAGGGAACTGGCGTTGGTTCATCGAAGAGCCCTCGCGAGAGGAGCTGGTGGGGCGTCACCTCGGACCAAAGGCATATCGCGCCCTCGACCTAATTCGTCGTACCATCGAGGCCATCGAGACGGTGCGGATGCTGGACGTGCCCTACGAAGACGCTCCGAAGGACAGCCCGCAGTGGAGGTCTGGGGAGTACATGGTGCTCCGCAGCAACCTCTTCGGTACCTGCTTCTACACCCCCGTTGGGGAGTATCGCACCGACTGGTACGAACTGGTCGAGATCACCGACAGTACGGAAGAAGCGCAGAGCATCGCTCAGTCCGCACACCTTCTCAGGTGACCCATGCCGCTCTACGATCCCAATGCCGAGCCGATTGATTCGTTCCGAAACAAGTATGCCTTCCTCTCCAACTTCTACCCGTGGGCAGGAGGCGGGAGACGTATCGGCCGGAATATTCGGATACTGTACGACGGACGATACTACCGCTCTTCCGAACACGCCTTTCAAGCGGCTAAGACCCTAGACCTGCGCGCACGTGCGCATATCCGACACCAGCCCACTCCGGGATCGGCCAAGCGGCACGGACAGAAGGTAGTGTTGCGTCCCGACTGGGAGAAGGTCAAGGCCCGGATTATGTATGCAATCATCTTCGACAAGTTCACACGCAACCCTATGCTGGCCGACAAACTGCTGCAAACCCGGCGAGCACAGCTCATCGAAGGCAACACCTGGGGCGACACATACTGGGGAGTCTGCCGGGGTGAAGGCCAAAATCTGTTCGGAAAGATCCTAATGAGCGTGAGACGGAGAATCGCGCTGACTTTCGTACCCTTCTAGCCGTCCGCGTAAAGCCCTACCAGCAGAACAGCGAGGCAAGCGCATGAGTAAGAGAGACCGTCGCAAGCGGCGCCGAGAGGCGCAAGAGTATCTCACCCCAACTCCGCAGGTACCTGGCCTGTATTCGCAACAGGTGGAGCGATGTTCCACCTGTTGCTGGTGGGAGACGCCAAGACGCAAGCGCACTTGTCGACGAGACCGTACCGTCAAGCTGGCCGATGGGAGCAAGGTCAAAGGCACCCCGCCTGACTATGTGTGCAAGGACTACTCTCCGCAAGACGTAGCTACCTGCGGTGACTGTGAGTTCTGGACAGAGAACCACCGGCCGCGCAAGCGCAAGCCCTGCTCCGAACTAGGACTTACCGACGCCACAGGAAAGTCTCGGACATCGAGTAGCCCAGCCTGCGGACGCTACTACGAGCAGACCATCGGCTACACCGCCCGAGACAACCCGAACCTCCGCATCAATGGAATCCTAGCCACTATCCTCGACCTGGACCAACACTCTACGCCACAGGCGTTTATCATCCGAGCCGATGACGACTCCGGAATTGCGTTGGTCTGGATTCCGGAAGGTCCCGGTACCGGACGCTGGGAGATACTCCCGGTGGAGACCAAGGAAGATGAGGACGGCTACTTCTCTCTTCGACAGCACATCGATGTCAGTTCGACAGCCACCTTCTCGGAGATCGCTTTTGCCGGCCGTGCCGAACTGGTTCTTGGTGCAGAGTCGATGACCCTTGGAGGCCAATCGTTCCGTACATCAGCCTGGACTAACGGGCGAAAGAGTGCTTCGGACAAGAAGGGCGCAGGACTGAGCAAGGTGGTTCTCCGCTCGCAAGCCGTTCGGAAACGTGCCGCCGACAACATAGACCTGTCAGGTGTCGAGGAAGAGGAAGAAATCACCTCGCGCCCGAGGGCCACCCGAGTGCAGGACGAACCGTGGGGCTCTGACTGGAACGACATCAAAGAGCAGCTTCAGAACCTCATCGACGCCGGCTTCGGGGTGCGTCCGGCTGCGGTAGCAGTGCAACGCAACTATTTCCGAGAGAATGCCAAGCTGCGCCTTTCACGCAGCGATGGCAAGCGCCTACAGCGTCAACTGATAGCGGTATTCAAAGATGCGTGAAAGGCGAACAGGGCGACTCTCAAACCGCCTCTACCTGAACTCCCGGGATGTACCTAACAAGGTACTTCGGGAGTTCACCTATCGATTCATGGTGATGGAGGATGTTGAAGTCGAGGATCCAAAGACCGGCGAAATCGTGCTGGAGACTCGACGCCGCCCGGAGATCATCGAGAATTTCCGGATCAAGGATGGCCGCATTGGGATACACCACGGCAGACTCGGCAAGCTCCGGAAGCTGCTTCCGGACGTGCGGTGGGTAGATGCCCGAGCAGACGTTCCGATGGTTCACGATGTGCGCATGGTCAATTCCCCGCGGTACAACCAAGCAGCGTGCTTTGAGGACTTCCGAGAGTCTGACGGCGCAGGGCATGTTCGGGCACCCACCGCATGGGGAAAGACGTTTTTCGGCATCTATGCTGCTGTGATGCTCAACCAACGGACACTGGTTCTGTGCAGCCGTACCAACTGGCTTGAGAACTGGCTCAAGGATGTCCGCGAGCATACCAACCTTTGCGAACTAGAGGAAGCGGCTGGCCGACCCCTAGCCGGTCTTATCCGGGGCGATCTGCACGAAGACGACTTGTTCCCGTGTTTCAATGTAGCCACCCCACAGAGCTTCATGTCGAAGCGCGGACGAGCCGTGCGCCGCCGGCTGCGACACTCTTTCGGACTGGTGATTTTTGACGAGGCGGTGGAATTGCCTGCTGAGAAGACCGCAGCAGTCTTCACTTCATTTGCCCCCCTCTGGCGGCTAGCGCTTTCAGCAGACGAGATTCGGAAAGATCGCAAGCATCGGCTGGCATATGATTATGCCGGTCCGGTGGTAGCCACTGGAATAATCCAAAGCTCTGAGCGCAGCGCTACTATTTCGGTGATCGATACCGGCGTGCAGATCAATTCCAATTATCTCTACGGCAGACACTGGTTTGGCTCGTTGTGTACGCAGCTGTCACGACGGCGGGCACGCAATACCCGGATTGTCGAGGAGGTAATCAAGGATGTCCTCGATGGATTCAAGGTGTTGGTATTGGTTGACCGCCGCGCCCATGCCATGGTCCTCAAGTCGATGCTAGAAGACGAGGTCATTCCGGTGATACAGCGCAACCGGAAGACAAAGAAGCGACGTCGTAGGCGTCGCACGCTCAAGGTCGAGGTCCTGATGGGCGGCGACAAGCTACAGATGGAGAAGATTGCTGCTGCCGGTCGTGGTGAATTCGATGTCTTCGTGGCTATGGACCGTGCAGTCGGGAAGAACACCGACATGCCGCGTATTGACTGTGTCCACGATGTTGCCCCTATCAACAACGTCCCAGTAATTCGCCAGCGCGTGGGTCGCGGACTTCGTCCGTGTTACGGTTGCGAAGACTGTGGTTACCAGGTAGCCAGCGCTAAGCACCAAACCTGCCCGGAGTGTGGTAGCAGTCGCTTCGGAAACATCAAGAAGTGGCCGATCCGAGTCAAGGTCTACAAGGATGAGGCAACTCCGGTGACTCACCGAGCTGCCAAGTTCCTGGAATCCGGGATGGCTACGCGGTTGCAGCACTACCGTGAGCAAGGTTTCGACATCGAGGGGGATGAGGTTACCCGGGTGGTATCGGCAAAACGTCGCCGCAAGCCTCGTGCAGGCTCCCGAGAGCGTTCCTCATTCATTCGGAGAAAAGGTGACAGGCGATGAGCGGTAAGCACACCAAGGAAGGCTCTTCGCCGTGGGGCAGTCGCGGTGATCTGCTCTTGTTGGCCGGGGACGAAAGCGAGGTACCAACCCCAGATGCGCTGGTAGGCGTGCTTCTCCGTAACCTGATTGCCCTCCAAGGGGCCGGCAAGTTGCAGCACACACAGCCTACCAATATGGAACCCGACACGTTTGCGGTGCGTATTACATTAGGCGATATCTATGTCGTCATCTCTCACGTAGGTGGCCAGCCCGGAAACGTCCACGTTGGTGAGTTTACTCTAGAGATTGACGAGCCTGGTAGTGCGCCAGCGTTTATCGTGGCCTCTTTCCTTCCGGTGGAACAGCGTGTTGCTCTCCGACACCTTTGGTCGGCCATCTGGGAGACCGAGTTGCGGCACCTACGCAACGCGGTAAGCTACACAAAGCTGCTCATCGACGCTGACGGTTGCCTCCGTACACAGTTGGCTGGTAACGAGCGTAAAGAAGCAGAGCCCAAAAAGACTCTGTAGCGGTGGGAGCTTATGCCTAGATACCGAGGCGCGCGATGGCGGCGTGCCACCCAAGAACAGCGGTTACTTTTGCTAGCCGGCGTATCGTCAAGGTACTGGGAGCCGCTTGAGGAGTCACCGCGGTTCGTGGGGTTGGAGATCGACGGTCGCTCGGGTACTGTTCGTATTCGAGCCTCACGACAACGTGAGGTGTTCGACGGGTGGTGCGAAGATCCTGAGAGCTTGCTAGACGTCGGTGTCGTTGCTATCGGGAGCATCGAAACTGACGAGCAAGCACTACACATTGCTATAGACCTTACCCGACCCTTCTTACTAGCAGAGGCAGGCAGCCGCGCCCGCCTTGTGGACATGGGTAGCATCCCGGACGTCAATGACACTGATACAGAAGGGAACAACATCGGTCGGCCGTGGTGGCGTGACACCGAAGAGGCGGCCATACTGGTGTATCACAACATCCGAGGAGAATGTGCTGACGACCGGGTAGAGCTGTTGCGCGACTTCATCACAGACTACTCGGAGGCTACGCACATAGTGGTGTTGGCCGGTGCCGATCCTGTTGAGTTCTTCCTCACTCGGGTGCATCTGCGTCCCGACGCTATCCTGCATACCGACGGACGCGCTCGAAGGATCTCGCGATGAAACGACGCAGCGCCAGTCTCGAACTGCGGGCATTGGCCTCGATTCTGGATAGCAAGGCTCCGGTACGCAATCGGGTTCTATCGGAAGCGCGGCCAGACCACTTCGGACACGCTCCCGCCCGCGAGTGCTTCGAGCGCGTACACACCTATATCCAAAACAACCGCCCAGTACCCTCTTCCCGGGAGCTAGCGCGCGATCCGGCCATCAGCAAACGAGCGCGGCTGTTCTTACGCTCCGGGATGAGTCCGAAGCAAAGCAAGCACCCAGCGCGACTACGCGGATCCCGTGATATCTCAGCGATGGTGTCTCGGCTGGAGCTGTATCGCCAGCAGCGTCTCGCTTACGACATGGCGAAACGCATTGGCGAGGAGATTAGCGAAGAGCACCCGAACCACGACGAGCTGTGGGCAAGTCTCGAACACAATCTATTGGATGCTCGGTCAGCTACAGGTGCCGAGATCTTCCACGCGGGTCAAGGTGCCAACGAAGATGTGCTATTCGACTCAATCATCAACGATGACACACCGCTGGAGATCATCCCAACCGGTCTGGCTACTTTCGATGAGCATACAGGCGGTCTCGCTCGCACTAACCTAGTGTTTCTTGCCGCGAACTACGGCGGTGGCAAGAGTGTGGCAGGACAGCAGCTCGGGCTCAACATGTATCGGTTGGGTTACAACGTCTTGTGGGTCTCGTTGGAAATGGACGAAAACGAGGCGTGGGAGCGCATCTGGGCCAACGTCGCTGGTGTCGCGCACGCCGATATTCGTCGCCGCAGACTGACTTCGAAACAAAAGCGCATCCTAGCGTCTGCTCGCAAGGATTTTCTGCGTCATGGTCGCACGCGCAAGTGTCGGTTCAGCACCTATCATCCCGGACACGTCGGACCCTGGCAACTATCGTCGCAGATTCGCGGCTACAACTACGACGTTGTCATTGTTGACTATATCAACCTGCTAAAGCCCCCTCCGGGGACGCCCAACGAAGAGCGTATTCAGCTCGGTGAAACTGCTAAGGCCCTGAAGTTGGTTGCCGGGAAGCGTTACCTCAATGCCGTAATGATCGTGCTTGCTCAGCTCAACGACGACAATCGCCTCAAGTACAGCAGGGCAATGGCCGAGCACGCCAACAACGTACTCTGGTGGCGGATGGATGATCGCGCTCGGGAACGGGGCGAGGTGCTCGTACACCAGGATAAAGCTAGAAACGCACGGCTCTACGATTTCTTCATCAAGCATGACTTCGAACACATGACGATGAGTGATGGCGGCCTGGCCGAAGACCGGTCAAACATCAAACGCAAGCGTGATGCCTCGTCAGAGACGCCCCGGAAGGAGGCGGGGGCGCGCGAGAAGCGTAAAGAAAAGGGCAGCAAGAAACGCAAGCAACGAAAGAAGCAGAAAAGCGGACGCAGGTCTGCCATGCCGGAACTGACCCAGGTGTGACCTTATGCCTATCGACAACACAAGCTACAACGACGTATCTCAGCTCGGTAGAGACGTGCGTAAACTCCTGTTACGCACTTACCGAATGGTGGTAGACCACGAAGAAGACGTGGAAGTTTCTGCTACGGTAGTGACGTATGCAGAGACGGCCTCGCCCAAGTTCGATAGCCCCCATGGGCTCTACTTCGTGGTCCGTGTGCATCCCGAGGATATGGCCCAAGCTATGGGCGGCAACCGCCGGTCAGTGCTTCGCGGCATTCGGTCAGTGATCGTCGCCATCCGGGGCAAAAACCGAGTACCCATCGAGATGGAAGTGGCGGAGGTTCGGAGATGACTTGGGTTGGGGGAGAATCGGAGTCTACTCTTGTCGAGGTGGAGCTGCCCGCATGGCAGCTATTCACAGTTGTCGGCCAGCCCGGACAGTTCGATAAACTGAGCCCCGGCTCCGTGGTTTTGGATGCCAACAACACCCCGCTTCTCATTAGCAGCGTTTCCGAGGATCGCGGTGTCCTCACATTTTCGGTGTTACCGAAGGGACACAGGAAGATTGCGGATGCGCTCGGGTGGCGTTTGGAAATAGCCGTTCCCGATACGTCTGACATCCTGGAACAGGGTACAAGCCCAACAGAGATCGAACTATCCCAAGAGGTCGGCAGCAACCTACGGCGTAAGCTGTGAGTCTTATTCCACTGGAACCGTTTTCTCTGGTCGGCCTGTCTCGCGCCCGTCGGGTATTGTTGATTGATTCCAACAATATCGGGTGGCGCTCTTGGCACTCTAAGGGTTATTCGTTTATGACCGGCAGCAACGGTCAGCGCTCTGGTCATGTTTTTGGTTTTTGCAAGACGGTTCTTGCATTTTTGCGGCAACGGACGAGTCTCCCAACATCCGTTGTGTATGCAATTGACGGACACCCGGTTGACAAGTACGCAGCGTTTCCGGAGTACAAAGGAAACCGTAGCCGAAGCCATGCCCACGGCGATCCAATGCCAGATGTCACCCGGTTGGTGCAGCACCTCCCCGGGTACGTGTTGCATCACCCTGAGCATGAGGCGGACGATGTTATTGCCTCGTTTGAGGCACGCTTCCGGAAGCGTGAGCGCCGAGCAGGGAGAAGACAACAGGCACGCATCATCGTGGTTAGTGGTGACCACGACATGCTACAGTTGGCCACCAAGAATACCGTTATCCAACCCCGAGCAGGGGATTCCCCGGTTGCCATTGACCAGATAGCCGACAAACTGCATCGGAGCTGGAAAAATACCCCTCCGGCGCTGGGTCCCGAGCACGTAGCCCTGTGGAAGGCACTGTTCGGAGACAGTAGCGACAACATACGAGGGGTGCCGCGTCTACGGAAGGCCCCGGTAGCGGTAGTTCTTGCTGCTAGTGACGGCACGCTAGCAAACTTCCTAGATCGGGCGCGAAAACACCTCGGAAAGGCCCACCTGGACCGGTTGCTCGAACATGAAAACGTAGTGCAGGCAAACCTTGAGCTGATTCGACTGCGTCGGAAGCTACGTGTTTGGCCGCAGCGCACTAAAGTAGACGCGCGTGTTTTGCATCGGCTAGTAGTCAAACAGTTCGGCTGTGTTTCGCTGGCCGAAGACCTTGAAAGAATGACCGGAGGCAACAATGGGTAAGCAGTACCAGTCAGGTACCGCGTGTGAATTCTCGGTGGAAACCGAGGCACTCAATCGGGCTCTTGGGAGGGTTAACACCCTCCTGAATGTGGACGGTATCCCGATCCAGGACCAGTTGGTGGTCTTCGACGCCCAGAAGTCAGGGACACTGGTTCTCAGTGCAGGATACGACGGCACCTACGTCCGGCTGGAAATCGAAGCCAGTGTCAAGCGATCCGGCTTCTTCGTGACCAACATCGCCATTCCGTGGCTCTCCTACGGTTCAAAGAAGGTTACCTTCATCCACGAACCAAAGAAGCGCGCAGTCTCTTACTCCGCGCGAATCAAGGGCCACTTCGTGACCACCGGCTCTCGCGACCGTGTCGAGAAGCACGCTGCCAAGCGTCCGAAGGGGTATGTGTCTCTGCCCTACTCGACACTCTACCGAGTTACCAACACGGCACTATTCAATGCCGATACCCTCAACGACAACCCCGATGTACTGCTCCTCGCCGAGGTCAGCAAGCTGGACACCCCGGTCGATGCCGACGGCAGTCCGATCAAGCGCAAGAAGGACCGGGACAAGAAGAAAGACAAGCCGCTGACCCACAAGCTGCGGATGGTGGTGTACGACCGTCACCGAGCCGCTATCTGCGAGGAGCCTTGCCGCGCCAAGGGTCCTTTCGGTCCCAAGAGCTTCGGATCCTCCCACATGTGGGCGTTCTTGCAGCAGTGTCCCACGGAGCAGCGCAAGGGAAACGTTGTCCTCGGAATGACCGACGAGGTGGTGTATGCAGAGGTTCCCGGACTGGTCGCCGTCTCCCCGCTGATCGAAGAGACCATCGTCGACATGACGCAGAAATTCCTGCCCAACTACCGCGACGATGACGCGCTCTTCCGATTCACGCTGTCTACTGAGAAGAGCCACGATGCGGTTGCTGCGGTGCTTTCGGTGCGTGGCGGACCGAGGTCCAAGCTGACTGCGTCAAGCGACGAAAACGAGAGCCGGCTGATGCTCCAACTCCGCGGGAAGACGCTGCGGATGGGCGTCAAGAGCGACCTCGGGCGGGGCGCAGTGGCCGTCAAGTGTGAGGACGCGGTAGGCGGCGGAAAGACGGTGGTTACCGGAACATATCTCATGGAAGCAATGAGCCTAGTCGATCCGGCCATTGTCGAGTACACAGTGTGGCCTACCATGATTCGACAGGTAGCCCGCGGCCGTTTCAAGACTGAGCACTACTTCGCCACTCTGTGGCAGCGAAAGTAACCCCCAGTGGTAACGACGCGCTTCCGGCACACCTGTGGGGAATCACGGGTTTGGGTGGTTCTCCAGCGCGATGATCGAGAGAATACTCTCGATCTGGCTGTGCTGGAGCGTGATGTGCTGTATCACGACAACTATGTGCAGCTTTCGGCACTGCAACATCCTACCCGGGAAGACACTACGGTTGGTTATGTGCTACGGTGTCGCCGACGTAAGCGTCTTGCGCCAATCGCTTGCGGCTCGTGGTGGGCTAGCGTCTTCTACCGACGTAAAGAAAAGCAGTATTCTGGACGCCGCTTCCGCACTGTCTATGACGACGGCACTGTTCTACTCTATCGCTATGGAAAGCGCAACAGCGACTATTTACTGGTAGGCCGCAGCCCGCCGCCAGAAGATCGGCACAGTGATGTGCGGTTCTCTACCATTCCCAATACACACCCCATCGAGCGAGAATGACATGTCCGAATCCAAGCGGCGAATCCTGTGTGACGAAGACGGAAACCGACTGGTCTCTCTGTCAGCGATCAAAGCGCTGCACCGCGGCCACGTCGAAATCCCCTCGCGGGATGCGTTGCTACGCAACATCCAAGCCCATCTCGAATCCTGCGGCGACGATGAGTTAGCCTCGGAGCTGATTCGTATGCGGTTCAACGACCTGCGTGAACGCATCGTGACGCTACTAGAGGCTCCCTTCGGGGAGATCGTGCGTATCATGCAAGACGACATGGGTTTCGACGACGAGTTGGACGCCGTCAACTTCAGGGGCACGGGTCGTCGGGCGGCCGAAGCCTTCTTCGACATGCACCCGCCGCGTTTCCTCGTCGAGCAGGGAATCGCGCTAGAGCTGCGAACACGCTTCCCGGCACTGCGCGACTTTACCGTCTACGATTCAATGGTAGCCTCCTTCGACAACGTAGCCTTCGGACTGTGTCCGCACCACCTATTGCCTATCCGATACATCATCCACGTCGCCTACGTGCCTTATGACGACGAGCGTGAAGTCGGCGAGGTAGTCGGACTGTCCAAGCTATCGCGTGCTGCGGTGGCCATCGCCAACCAGCCCATCCTCCATGAGGATGTCGCACAACGCATTGCGGATATCTTCCACGCCAACGAAGACTCCGCCGAGGAAGAAGACGACAACGGCTACACCGACAGCTACGAAGACCCGGAGGATAGCGCAGAGGTCGACCGCATGAGCATCCGCAGCAAGGGTGCCGCAGTAGTTGTCAACGGGCAGCACCTCTGCGTCTGCGGGCGCGGTGCCACGCAACGCAACGCCACCAACATGGCGATGGCCCTGCGCGGTGTCTTTGCGGAAAACAGCGCGGGGATCAAGGACGAGTTCCTTCACCACGTTGCCCGTGAGGCAAAGCTAACCCTCAAGTTCTAGTCGGAGAGCGCCATGCCTCTTTTCGAGCTGCCGCTATTCACCATCTGCGAACGCACTGGAGAGGGGGAGAAGCCGCTATTCAAAATCACTCGCTGGGTTGCCGAAGGCAAGCCGGAGCCCAAGCACCTACTGGATGGCTCCGGACGCCCGGTGCATGGTGCGGAGCGTTGGGGATACTATCCGCTACTGGTGATGATCCCCGGGGGTGGAGACGAACCGGTGCGTTGTGGACTACTGTTTGCAACACAGGATACCGCAGCAATGTTCCTCGATATGACCTTCCACGTCCCCGAGGAGCCTGATGGGAATTACTACGTGCTCAAGATCGATACCCCCGACAAGCTCCGCCGCGTGATGAAGGTGTACGAGGAAGAGAAGGTGAGTATTTTCGCCTACGATCCGGTGCCCAACCGCAACGCACAGCTCTTCGGAGTGGACAGCATTCCGAGGATGATGTACACGGCCACAGGCAACTGATGACCGAAAAACGACCGGAGCGGCTTCCCTACAAGTTGCGGTGCGGCGACTGCGAGTGGTTGCGCTCAATCCATCCGAAACGCAAGGTCACCTGTGTTGAAGCCTTCGGTGTAGGCCCCCGGCACCGTGCCTGCGTTGAGATGGAGCCCGCCCTCCGACCAAAGCGCTATCGCAAGGATCCGGAGGTTCAGAAATACTTGGAGAGTTCGGAAGCACAGCTTCTTGAGATTCCGGTACTGCTAGAAGACGCTCAATCACTTCTAGAAGACGGTGTTTTTGCAGCGAGACAGCGGGACGGAACATGGCGCTTCGACACTGAAAAAGTGTTAAGGCGCGGCGGCACCACCGATCGGCTGGTTCCTCTCTATGAGCGAGTACAGCGGCTTCGGGAGCGTGCATTGATCTTACGCGGAAGCGCTCTTGAGATGAAGCAGCGTGCCGACACCTTCTGGGAACGGGCATCTAGCTACTTGCTACGGACATATCGGGAGTTGCGGGTACTCAAACCGGAAGGCGTGCGTACTGCCATCTTTTGTGAGATTCTTTCCGAGATTGATACCTACCAGAGTCAGGCAGGAATCACTATCGACGTGTGTGACTCCGTCATCCGAAATGCTCATGCTGCCCACGAAGCGCTGATGGAGATTCAGGCGTCTACTCGACAGCCCTATAGTCTTCCAACAACGCCGAAGTCTTCCCGCAATCGGGAAGCTGGGTCACGTCCTATCAAACGAGGAACTAGCCGTGGCAAGCGACGATGACATCACTCGGAAGGTAACTACCAAACGGCGTCGGTGCCCTAACTGCGGCTCGATGGTGGACTGGCGCAACCCTAAACACCCGAAGAAGCCCCGCGATCCGTGGAGCACAGTTATCTGCCGACGTGAAGTTGTGTGTGGCTGGCAGGGGCCGATCTATGAGACTCTCCCGGTGTCCCGGCACGCTCGGAGATCGCTGTCACTAGCACCCGACTTCTATCGCGACATGCTCCGGGTACTACAAGACGCATTCGACAAGCAACTGTCCTCTCGTTCAGCGCTGCGTGACTTCGAGGTATACCTCCAAAACCACCCGCTAGCTGACCCCGACCAGCGCGGCCACGACACGCTCGACCGATATCTCCGGGTTCTCGGTCAGCTTTGGATGCTAGCGCAGCTTTGTGAGCAACTCGGTCTGAACGACTACAAGGACGATATCCTGCGCCAAGAGATCCTCTTCTTGTTCCCCGAGTCAACAGGCAAACCGCGCCTGATTACGCTAGCACGGTGACGTGATGCAGCTCCACGGCCCAGTGTTTCTGCTGATCAACAATCAATCACAACACCCGCTGGTGTTTACCGACACTGTGCAACAGCGTCGGTCGCTGCCAATGTTCACCAGTCGGTTGGGTGCGGTACGCTGGCTTCAGGGTCTTCCGCAAGAGCGCCAAGGCAACATCACTATTGCTCGCTTCGATGATCTGCGCCGCCTGGCAGAGGGGTTAGAGCCCTTCCTCCGTGCGGCACTGCAAGCCGGTGTGGGTTGGGTGGTAATCAACCATCCGGGGGTACGTCGCAGTCATTCCCGGGTGGCGCACCTCCTCATCGAGGAGTTTCTAGAGCGTGCCTTGACTGCCAACACCCTGGAGTTGCGCGATGACTAAGCCATTTATCTACAGCAACCTCAACGGACTGAATACCATCCTCGGGGATGGTTTCATTGTTTTTGACTGTGCTGTACCGCTGGAGCACCAACTAGCAGCGCTCAGCGATATGCCGGCGACGCCGCGTTGGGATGTTCCGGTTGTTGGCGTCGAGGGACCGCTTGAGGGTCTCCTCGACGAAGGCAAGACATTCCCCGAAGACTCGCAGGGCGCAGCACTGCTGTACTATTGGGCACTGTCTCGTTGCAGCATGATGGTAGCCGCCCTTGATGGTGTGGTGCCTCCCGAAATTCAACTGGCGAGTATGGCAGGCATCCCGATCTTGGGAGTGACGATGCGACACGTGCAGCATCCGGTGGTACACTCTGTGCTTGCGGCTACGGTAGCCCCTAATCAGGGGGTTATCCGGGCCTTGGTGAATGCCTTGGTTCTGTCAGTGTCGGTTAGGTCTGATAGTGAAGGTACTGTCTAGCCAAACGTAGGTCCGCATGGCTATCTTTTCCGACAACCCCACCCGTGTTTTGCTACACGATGCTCGTGTCTGGATTTCAGGCATCGAGGTTACAGCAAGACTCACCTCTCCGGTGACCGTGAGCTGGCAAGGCCGCAACGGACACAACACCTGCTCGTTCACCCTGTCCAACGCCAACAACGGGTTCATTCTAACCCAAGCAAACGCGAATGGGGAATGGGCGCTAGGCGGCGATCCTGGAGAGCTGTCGGAAGATATCAAACGCTGGCTGTACCAGTACAAAAACAACGACGAGCTGAACCCAGTGGAAGAGGAGACTGGGGAGCGACGCTGGCCGCTGGAGGTAAATTCACCAATTATCCATGCTCTCGACACGGTTTTTGTGGTGGCCCGGTGGCCTTACATTGTCGGCGAAGGCCGTTCGGGCCTCGGCAGCACTGCCGAGACACTCTCCGATATGCAACAAGTCACCACCAGCCCCACCTCCGAGCGCCGCTGGTTTCCGGCATTCAAGGGCTATGTGGAAAGTAAGCCGTTCTCTGAAGACTATACCAGCGGACACAGCTCGTTGAATGTCTCATGCTTCGACATTCGGGCATTGATGGTGTACATGCGGGTGCAGCTCAACTACTTGATTACCTTCGAGACGGGGGTTGTTAGCGCCGACAGCACTGGAACCAACACCGCCTCCGAGCGCACGCTTCACGGCTTTGACCCTACCATTATCCGGGGACTCTTCAAGGATCTCCAACTCCCGACGGTGTTGTCAACACCGCTAGCCAACATGAGTCTCGAACAGACTCTTCAGCTACTCATTGTCGGTGCGCGAGTCGCCGGTATTTCCGACGAAGGCGCAATCAACAACCCCGATGTTCTCGGTCAGGTGTGGCGGCGGCTCTTTGGCAACACCAGCAACGGAGCAACTGCTGCGCGACAGCTAGCTGGGGTGACTACCGCACAAGAAGACGGCGAAGATGTCATGTATGTTGCTGGAATTGGGCGCTTCCGCAACGATATGGGTACTTGGCGTTGGCCTAGCGACGACGGGAATTCGGCCTCCGATGCCTTGATTCTTGAAAGTTGGCACCGATTTGTGCTCTTCGGTTTGGAGAATGCCGGGGACCTTTGGACCGATGAGATGGTTGCGCTGCATGGAGCCGAATCTGCATGGGACGGACTGACGGCCCCCCACGCAATGCAGCTCGCATTCTTAATGCCTTCTTCGGGTTCAGGGATGCGGGCACTTACTGAATACACCAAGGACAACGGAGCCACTACTCGTTCCTGGACCTCCCGACTCACCATCATCCAGGATTACTTGGAGAAACTCGACTACCAGTGGTTTGTGACTGGAAGCGGAGATATTGTCGTTGAATTTCCAATGTATGACTTCGTCCCTGAGCAGTTCGGCGAGTTTGCCGAGGCGTTTACGTTGCGCAGCGACGGTGAGGTCAAGAGCGCATCATTCGAGGACGACAAGCCACAGGTACCCGCCCTAGTTTCTGCTACGGGCGCCTATGACCCCACTGCTGTCGACGGCAACAGCGCGTTGTTTACTGACGCCATCTTGCGAGGCGACGGGCTATCGTTAACCAACACCCGTGCGACCCTCTACTCTCCGATAGTGGCCACCCGCATTGGGATGCGGGTGGAGCGCATCAGCTTCCCCTTCGTAACCGATGTCTGTCGTCTGCGGCAGTTTGCTACGCTGTTTTTCCAGCGCAAGTTGGCCGAGGCCAACACACTGTCAGCAAGTTTTGTTTTCCGCCCGTTGATCACACCCAACCGCCCAATACACTACGTCGCCCGGGAGCGTATGGCCTGGTGCCAGTCAGTTGACATGTCGTTATCCAAGCAAGTAGCGCACGGAATCCCTACCACCAGCGCCAGCTTCCGATATGTGCGGCGCCGAGACTCGGTTACCGGGGAGTATCGGCTAATCACCGGGTCTTCCAACATGCCGCTATCCTTCAATGGCAGCGGCCCCGGCATTAACCCACAGCGCGGCATCCTCATCAACGAGAGCTATGCTCCCGGTGGGGAGATACCGGATCCTTCCGTCAACACACTGTGCCCCGGAGACGCAATCATCGGACGACCGCCAGTAACCACCCTGCTTCAGTTGCAGACAGGTTCCGGTGGTTTAGGCACCGTGTTTGACCCCGACCAAGAAGCTGCCCTCGGTGAGTGTTCGACCAACGAAGAAGACTTGACGGTTACTGCTCAAAGTCTGTGGCGCGAACTACAGTCCTATGCTTTTTCGGAATATGCACTGGCCCTCGAGTTGATCTGCACCCATAACCCCGGTAGCGCTCACGAGAGCATCGAGCCCTACGGCCACAACAACAGCCCTTCGCCAGCATTCGACATCAAAATCACCCGAGAGGACGGCAGCCCTGGTGGAATCGACGACTACGTTGCCGTGGGTATGTTAGGCGAATCGTTGGGATTAGTCTGGGGCGGGGCGTTAGGCGCCGGGGACGACACGGTAACCCGAGTGCAGTCCCGCATCCTAGAGCGAGCACAGTGGCACTACAACAACGAGACCCCCTATATCTGGAAGGGTAACGGTCCTCCAGAAGACGTTGGTGTCGACTGCTCGGGGTTGGTTGTCAACTGTTACCGCTATGCTGGAATCTTCAGCAGAACCGCCGATTACAGTGCAGGCACTTTGTCGAGCATGTTTCCAGCCCCGGTGGGCCGCGACCCGTTGCCGGGCGAGCTGGTTTTCTACTTGAGCGAGAATGGGGCAGCAGACGGCAAGCTAGCCAGTCACGTCACCATCATTGCTGAGGACGGACAGTCGGTCTACTCTGCTCGGGGCAATCAAAGCTGTACCACGCTAGACCGCGCCGCAGAGCGCAACGCTAAGGTAGTAAAACGCGACTTGGCAACCTACCGCCGTAGCGAATTCACCCACTACGGTGCCGTGTTCGAGCTAGTAGCCTATTCGTCTAGCAACCTCAACCACTTCAGTACCGAGTCGGCTGGACCCTCTAGCGGGTCGAACTGAGGGACGCGCATGATCTTCGAACACTGGTCGCGGAGCATTCGCGAGGCACGACAACGCCCCGCCGGGGATAGCATCGGAGCCGACAAGCCGGTACAGGCGCACCTCGCAAGCATCAGCACCTTAGCGGAGGAGGCACTTTCAGGAGATTACGGCGGCGGACGTCCAACGCGCATCACTCACCCGGCCATGGGCGTTCGGGCGTGGATTCGGTTTATGCCGGAGGAGGGATCGGCAGCAGTAGTGACGCAGCGTGCGGAGACCGGCGAATCCGAAATCACCTACTACCACTCCAGTCCGGCATTGCCAAAGGTCGAAGCATACATGCGCGGCCAAGGACATTACCGCAACTTGGAGTTAGGCGAAATCGAAGTCAGCAGCTTCGGCTTTGCCCAGGCGTTCTGGTCGCATCGGGGGGCCCTACATCTTCGCGGGGGGATCACTCGGCTATGGCTTTCGCACGACGAGCTGGAAGTGGGTCAGAAGGCAGCAACTCATCGACGGCTATTACACGACCACAACCACGACGGCTTCGGAGCTGAAGAACGCTACGGTGTGGTGTGGCGTAAGGGCGACGACCACACCAAGCGAAAATACGTCAAGTTCCGCGGCCAGTTCGCTCGGGAGTACGCACGGAGCCTAACCTTCAGTGGTTCCCCTGCCACCCTCTTCGATCACTTGGAGGGGCACGTCATTGACGCCGAGGGGGAAGAGATTCTCTCCCCAGTGCAAACACCGTTGCGGCGGCGCTCGCGGTGGTACGTCAGTGGCGGAACACGCTACGTGCAGTGGCAGATAGACGAAGACGGGAATGCCTGGTGGACCCTTCCAAAGGATGCCACCACCGGATGGACTACCAAGGTCCCCAAGGGGACCTTCCGAGTGACAGCAGGACAGAAGGTGCAACTCGGTGCCAAGCAAGACGTAGAGATTACCGGGAGAAACGTCACACTGCGCGCCCGCGGGGTTTTGCACCTCCGAGCAGGTGTCGCAGTAAACATCATGGCCGACGGCGCGGTAGCGATTCAAGGCGCTTCTGTAACCATCAATGGCCGGCCGGTAGCTGCCTCGACAGCGCCCATCTAGAGGACTCGGAATGACTACTGATGCCGATACGATGGCGGTATACGTTGAGACAATCGAACTAGACCTGCCGCTTCCGCCCATTCCGGTCATCGATCAGATTTTCTGCGAACCCGACTTCGACATCACCATCTCGCTTCCGTGGGGCACTGACTTGCGGTCACAGGTTACCGGTGACCGCCCCGAGACGATATGCAACCATGTCGAATCGCTGATGGGGCAAGTCAACTCGTTACTGGCACAACTCGGACCCTTCCTGCTGTTCATCGACGTATTTCTCTCGGTACAGACCTGCATCGAGGCTATTCCCGACTGCATCACCGAGCTGAGCCCCGCGCCGATGGTCGACTGCTTGTCGGGGTTGGTAGAGGCCATCCTCGCACTGCTCTGTGCGCTCTATCCGCCGCTGGCCTTTCCTTCTCTGATTCTTTCGATCATCAACTTCCTGAAGTGGTCGGTAGTGTGTCTCCACGACAACCTTGAAGCACTCTGTGAGGCAGTGGATCGGGTGACCAACCTGGAGAACATCATCTCGGGAGATGCCAGCATGGTCGATGCTGTGCCAATCCTCCAGGCCACCCGAACCAACCTCCAGTGTCAGATAGGTTCGACGCTTAGTAGCGCTACCGGGATGTGTGCCATCCTTTCGATTGTCAATTCTTTCATTCAACTCACCAACGACTTAGCAGGCGAGGAGTTAATGCCGGAAGTGGGGTGTCCGGAGATTACCGTAGACACTCCATGTGACGAGGCAGTGGCGGCACTCGGTGCGCTGGTCAACACCCTCGAATCATTCACAGCAATTATTCCGGAGTGCTGATGTCTGAAACTTTCCGATGGACAGCAGACGGAGATTTGGAGATTCGGGCACACGTCTGGGATCCCGACGCAGCGGTTGAGGCGGAGCAAACTGTGCGGGTGACCAAAGACGACTTGGTGGCAGCCCTACAGCAATTCCCTGAGGGAGTTCGGTTCCTTCTAGATGATGCAGTACGGGTGCTGCGCGCCAACGTGAAGCTCCCGCCGGGGCTCGCGCTTCAATCTCTCCAAGAAGCCCCGGCAGCCTTGCGCAACCCCGAGACAACACAGCGCTTGTCTGTCGAAGAGCTACTGGGGGACAGCTTTCTCCAGCTCGAGCGCCAACATCAACAGTCAGCGCCCATTCGGGTGTACTGGCTTCCTGTGGGTAATGCCTGATGGCCGGGATTATCTACCGCACCTGCGAGTTCGATAACAAGGTCAGTGCAGCACTATCGGAGTTTCAGGGCGCGCTGCACGACAGCCGTCGTGCCTTCGAGGATCAAGCCAGCACTGCTGTCACTCGATTGGCTCTGTTCACTGCGGCATCCGACGCCAGCACCGCACTCACCGAGATGCTCAAGCTCAACAACGTTGCTAGTCGAGACGCGCTGCGTACTCGATACGGGCTCGGTGCGCGACTGACTACGGATGCCGATTACGAAGAGTGGCTTCTCGACAACTTCAACATCGCCATCGTCAATGGCATCTATGTACCACAAACCAGCACGTCGGTGGTACTAGCCGCTTACCGAACGCTGTATGCGGTGGTGGGGTTATCGGCACTGGATTCTGCACTGTCGGGATGCAGCTCTGGCGACTACTTCTACTACATCCAACACGATGGCATAGTATACTCGGCGACCACCCCGAAGGCATTGGAGGTCATGCTCGAAGTTGGGGTTGCTGACTTCGACGCCATTTACTTCGCATGGGTAGGTTCCCCACGCACTGGAGCGCGCTCGGAGCTACAGGCTGCTGGGTTCCCGTCGGCAGCGCTCTACAAGTTGGTACGTGGCGAGAGCTACAACAATATCACCACCCTCGTGGTCCCCCGTGCCGACATCTTCACGCAGTTGCGGACGCTAGGATACACCAACACCGAGCTAACACTGCTACTCTCGCGCGAGATTGCCAAGGTTCTGATTGACAGCGACCAAATTCGGGCAGACGATGACTTGACCACCTTCGCGGGGGTATACCAAACAGTACCGTACCCGGGAGAGGGCGCACGGGCGCTCGCCGAGCAGCTCAGCAATCTCCCCCCGCCAGGACAATTGCGGGTAGGCAGCACTGGAGCACGGTCGTACTTGCCTCCGACAGCCGCAGTATTTCGGGTGCTGGATCCGGTACGATCCTTCAGGCTGTCGAGCTTCGTTCAGGACATCGCTGATCGGGTGTCATCCAACAACCAAACTGCGCAAGCGTTTCTATCGGTGATGAGCACGCAAACAGCCACAGTGCAGAGTGCCTTCAGTACCGCAGTAACAGCCATCGGCAGCGGTATTACCGACATTGCAGAAATGGTCGAAGACGCTGCGCTGTTCCTCGGGATCGATCTCAGTTGCGGCACCAGCACAGCTACCGGCTCCGGCGCCGCCTCCGGGGGAGGCACTCTCGGGGGTATTACGTTCAGTGACTTTGGCGCACAGTTAGAGGCACTCGCAGAGGACTTTGAAGATACCTGGGGCGCTAGCGTCAGTTGCTTCTCGATGCAAGGAATGATTTACGAGGGGTTGATTGCGTCACTCGAACAGCTCACTTGCGGAGCAATCTCGCTAAGCTGTATCACCACCGAACTCCTTGAGGACGCTGGCGGTGACGGCGGCCCCTTCGATGAAGATGGTGCCACCGATATGGCTTTGTTCGAGATGGTAGACGTGATGAACGCCCTCGAAACTCTGGCCACCGAGCAATCCTCCGGGCTGGCCGACCTCATCAATGCGGCCAACTGCTTGGGGGACCTTGCCCGGCATCGTGCTTCCGACTGCTACGCCTCCAACCAATATGTGCGGGGTATTCTAGAAGCCCTCACGGTGTAGGTTTGCTATGGGAGTAGCATGACTACTGTGCTGTCAGACAACCAGCAACAGACGCTTCTCGATAAGCGCCTGCCAGAGGACTCGCGACCAGCCTACTTCGACGCAGAGCGTGCCGAAGAGGTGCAAGTCGGGTCTGCCTTCGAGGACTTTGCCATCCTCCTCGATCCCGGATTGCGCGAAGAGATCCTGGATCGGCTGGACGACGCTTCGGAGATAGACGACGACTACAACACGCTGCTGAACGAAGCGCTGGATGCAGAGGAAGACGACGCCGACACCATGCTAGCAGACTTTCGAGTTGCTGTGGATGACTATGGAACCTTCCGACAAGCGCTTATCGGCAGCTACGGCAGCGGTGCCCCTGAAGTGGCGGCACTGCAACACGACATCAGACGCAACCAGGGACGGCTGGTCGAGGGGTTTGACTACCACTACCATCGTCGACAGCTAGCTCGGCTGATTCGCACTGTTCACGAACTCGGAGAGAACAACAGCGATGCGGAGGCACAGCGACAGTCGTGGAAGGAACCCTTGGGGGTATACCGATGAACCGTAGGCAGAGGTAGGTTCCCGATGCCCCTGTATGTTGACGGTGAGTCCTATGAGGGCGACCTAGTTGAGCGTTGCGTAGTGTGCGGACACACCATCACCTGCCACGTGCGCGATGACGACCACTGGACACACTGGACATGCCCGGAGTGTGGGGCAGGACAACATCTGGCCGCACTTCTATGTCTCTCCAGGAGAGATGCCCCTCCGTGTTCCTGGAGAGGTTCGCTTGCAGCACACCACTACCCGATTAGCCTTGTTGCGGGTTTGACATGAGCAAGACCTTCGCGATGAAAGACGGTGATTGGGTTATCGAGGCCAACGGCCAACCCAAGATGATCGAGGGGTTTTCCAAGGTCGGACAAGATGTGATTCATGCGCTTCAGCATCCTTACGATGCTCGACACGACTACGGTAACGAGATGTTCAACTATGGCGTACTGGTGCTCGAACGCGCTGCGATTCCGGGGCTGGTGCGCCGCGAGGTCGGCGCTGCGATTGGGCGTCTCCGGGCATCACAACGCAAGCTCCCGGCCGGGCAACTACCGGACACCGAACGAATCCTCGGTGTCAAGCAGATCGTGGTGGATACATCATCATTCAATCTTGGCGTCAGCTACATGGTTCGGGTGTCTGTTGCCGAGAAGAGTGTTGATGAAGTACGCAAGGCGTTCGTGATCACTAACCGACACCTGTATCCTGATAAGGAACGCTGATGGCTCGGACAGTTACCGAAATTCAAAGCGCTCTCCAGGACGCCTACGAAGAAATCGATCCGTCTATCGACACTATCAAGGGTGCGGTATTCGATCAGTTCATCGATCCGCAGTCCCAGGTATGGTCCAGTATCGAAGAGCGCCAAGACCGTACCGACAGGCTTGCCTCAGCTGACTTCACCGCCGCAGCAACTACCGAAGAGCTAGAGCGCATGGCTGCTACGGTTGGCGCTGGGCCTTCTCAGGGGGATGTTGCTGTCGGCTATGCGTTCCTCGGAACGCGCTCGCGTCCCCGAACAGGGACTACTACGTCAATCCCGCAGGGGACGTTGGTCGGGGACGATTCTCTGGCCTATGTCTACCAGACAACCGAAGCAGCAGAGATCGACGGCAACTACCCAGAGAACTACTACAACCCGAGCAAGCGAACCTACGAGGTGATGGTTCCCATCGAGGCGGTGGCCGTAGGCGGAAGCTACAACCTTCCGCCCTACCGCATCCGTCGCATTGTTGCTACAATCACCGGAATTGACTTTGTCGAGAACCGGTCTCGTTTGGCTGGCGGGGTGGACCCCGGAGATGCCGAAGACACCAAGGATCGAGCAGAGAGCAAGCTGGTTGGACAAGAGTTCGCCAGCCCCAACGGGATCGCAGCGGCCATTGTAGCCGCCTTCCCTGCTGCTGCTAGTGTTGCTGTCATCACCTCGGCCAACTACGAACTGTTCCGGCGAGCAACCACCAAGCCGGGGATTGACTACTACTACTCTGGTGAGGACGAAACCGAAGATACCATGACCTACACCGCAGTCGGTGGTGAGGTATCGCTGTCCTTCGAACACAACCCCGTGCTGTCGGTAACCTCGGTGCTAGTCAACGGCGTACTGGCGACCTATGAGGTAATCGCTGACAGCGATCCCGGCTCAATGGGATCGACAGAAGATACCAGCTATATCAGCTTCAGCACCCCGCTGGGTGCCGGGGCAGTGGTCTCG
>Ga0180431_10002311_pt1 | contig 25650 bp, 16 predicted proteins | sample SS_ome_11_FD_132459 | JGI IMG/M metagenome (GOLD analysis project Ga0180431, IMG submission 132459) | Hypersaline lake sediment archaeal communities from the Salton Sea, California, USA - SS_1_MS_1 metaG | ecosystem: Environmental > Aquatic > Non-marine Saline and Alkaline > Hypersaline >... | reverse complement strand
GGCCCATATTCTAATTTTTCCAATATCTTGTGTTTTTTCGGCGATATCGAGAAGTTTTTCCTTCCATAAACGAACATCTCCCCAATGGTTTTTCTTTTTAGCAATGTGTAATCCATCTTCACTGAGTTCCTCAGCTTCTTGAAAATTTTCTTTTTGTATGTATTCATCCACGAGTATCGTTCGAAAATCGGAATATTGAAGATTTTCTTCTATGATATTCCTGGCTTCTTTATGCTTGCCGACCATATGGAACAAATGGATTTTATGTTTTAAAACTTCCACAATTTTCCATTCATTTGCCTCCTGATGGTACTGGTGCAGGAGAGTGTCAAGCAGATCAAGATATTTTTTCTCTTTAAAATCATCCTCTGCCAGATGAGTTAAAAAATGTAAAAAACAAGATTCAAAACCAAAATCGTGATATTTGCTCTTGGGGTATTCTGTAATGCAATAATCGAACAATTCATTCTTAAGAGATGAACGGCCCATGTCAGTGATGTTTTTCTCCATTATGTCGCATGCTTTTTGAAAACAACGGCCGGCTTCACCCGACGAATCGTCCATGATTTGGATTATCTTTGGTATCTCTTCGATAACGGCTTTGCAGATGGCGATACTCTCCCGATGATTTCTCTGCTCTAAATAGGATTCAGCTTTATATAACATTTCTTCAATCTGTTCCGTGACTGTGAAACTGGTTTCATAATCGATAAAGCCGTTGCGTCTTTTGCTTGATCGAACGATGCTTTTTATCATCATCGGATATTTCGATTCCGTCTCTATTTCGAACAGATCAATAAAATGGATAAAAACTTCATTTAAAAATCGATCATGGTGCAGCGCATAATCTTCGATAAAAGATAGAAGCTCCTTTTTAGACACTTTTTGTAAAATTTCATGTAATTGTTTGTCCTTCGATTTCTTTTTTCCAGCATTCACTGGAGGAGAGAGGCCTTCTGTTCGAGATCTTTTAATGGCGTACAGTACGGCGACAACATGCTTGCAAATAGGACCCCAGTCGTACGGACAGTCACATTCCCAATCTTTAATGGTATCCCTTTTCAATGTGATCGCTACTTCGTAGGTGTCTGTTCCCTCAACGCGGGCAATCCATTGAATCGCCGTGATTTTCTCAAGATCATGCACTGCGCCATTGATGAAGTAGGTTTTACCTCTCCCAACGATAACAGAATCGATCTGTTTCTCAAAGTTAGTTATATTCAATACCATGGTAGGCAGAAATAATTATAATATTGTTTAACCTTCTGTCGTGATCGATGGACATCGCCATCCAACAGTCTCGTTGCTATTTAATGAACAGTGCCATCCCGAACGGTCGGGATGGCACTGTTCACTTTCTTAATCCGTTTTCTGCAGGTCAGCAGCCACTCTCTCCACTTCCCCCCAGACGCGCAACAAGTTACCGCCCCAAATTTTTTGGATGTCCTTTTCTGAGTAGCCACGACGGACCAGCTCGACGGTGACGTTCATGGCCTCGCTATGATTTTGAAAACCGGAAATTCCACCACCGCCGTCGAAATCGGTACCTATACCCACATGATCGATGCCGGCAATTTTCACGGCGTGGTCTATATGATTAACCATATCCGATAGCGTTGTGCCCGGGATGGTTTTTTCGATTTCTGCCCGACGTTTCTCGAATTCCACATACTTCGGCATTAAGGCTTCTCGTTCTTCCCGTGACATTCGCCGCACTTCCCGCCATGTCGGGAGTTCCAGCTCAATACGCAGTTTTTCAATGGCCTCGCGGTGTTCGGGTGTCTCTTCTTTAAGAAAACTTCCCAGGGCGATGATCTGGAGGACACCGTTTTTTTGTTTAAGAACCCGGAGCTGTTCATCCGTCAGGTTGCGATTGTGCTCGTTGATGGCCGAAACACCGGAATGGGAGGCGATGATGGGTGCTTTGGATATGTCAATCACATCCCAGAAAGATTTTTCAGAGATATGGGACACATCGACCATCATTCCCAGTCTGTTCATCTCGGCGACAACTTTTCTCCCGAAGTCAGAAAGCCCGTTGTGGAGGGGCTCGTCGGGGCTGGATGAGTCGCAAATCTGATTATTGTCGCCGTGACTCAGGGTGATATACCGGCCTCCCAGGTCGTAGAATTCCTTCAAGTGAGACAGGTCTTCGCCGATGGGATAGCCGTTCTCGATGCCGATCATGATGGCACGCTTCTCCGTCTGGATAACGCGCTGAAAATCGTCCGGGCTCGTGATCAGTTCGCAGCGATCCGGATACATTTTCGTCAAGCGGTGAATCGCCTCGAACCGGGCTTTGGCTGTCTCGTACGCATGTTGGTAACCTTCGGCGTCCAGGCCGCCACCGCGCTGGCCGACATAGACGACCAGGAATACACCATCCATACCGCCTTTTACCATCTTAACCAGGTCGCATCGGAGTAAGGGATTGTCGATACCTGGGTCCAACGCCTCCGTGGCGTACCTTTCGCCCGCGATGTCGACGTGGGTATCCAGAGTCATGGCCCTCTGGTGAATTTCCTGGGCCATCTGTACGATCTGATCCTCGGTCATGGGCTTCTTTGAGCAGGCCACACACAGTATGATGAGCATTGGGATGATAAGAAAAAATCGGTGCTTCAACATGGTTCGGTTCCTCCTTGGGTTTCGAGTTGATTTATTGTACAATGAATTGTCCTTCCAGTCCCTCCGCTGAATTCCAAGTAATCCATAACTTGAAATTGCCGGGCTCGACGACGAACCGGCCTTCCGAGTCGTGAAAACCAAGCTCTTTGGGTCCAATGCTGAATTCAACGGTTTTTTTCTCCCCTGGACGGAGGTGTATTTTTTGAAATCCTTTAAGCTCTTTGACGGGTCGGACCCGACTGGCCACGATGTCGCGGATGTAGAGTTGAACGATTTCTTCCCCTTCCACGGCACCCGTATTCGTAATATCCGCGCGTACGGTGAGAGTTCCGTCGGGTGCGATGGCATCCTGGCTCAACCGTAAGTTACGATATTCGAACGTCGTATAACTCAATCCATAACCGAAGGGAAACAGGGGCGTCTCGGGACAGTCCAGGTACTTGGATGTGTATTTGTCCTCGCCCGCAGGGCGGCCCGTATTTTCGTGATTGTAATGAATGGGACACTGGCCCACTGTCCAGGGAAAAGAGACCGTTAACTTTCCCGAAGGATTCGTATCGCCCAGCAGGACGTCGGCCACAGCGTTACCGCCTTGCACGCCCGGGTGCCACGCCTCCAGAATGGCCGGAATATGCTCTGCCACCCAGGGTATGGACAGGGGCCTTCCGTTCATCAGGACGACCACGATGGGTACGCCCGTTTCGTAAAGTACTTCCAGCAGTTCCTTTTGTTTCCCCGGAAGGTCGAGGCTGGTTCTGGAGGCGGCTTCGCCGCTCATGTCTCGGCTCTCGCCGACCACGGCAATGACGACATCGGATTGTTCCGCGATGGCCACGGCTTCGGCAAAGTCGGTGTTGTCTTCATCCAGTACGTCGCATCCTTTGGCGTACTGAATCATCGTTCCGGACGCCACGTTTTTTCTCAACCCTTCCAGTATGGTGACGACCTCTTCGGAACGGCCCATACAGGCCCATGTCCCCAGATAATCGTCTCGACTGTCGGCCAGCGGGCCGATAACAGCGATGGATTTTATGTTTTTGTTTAACGGCAGCAGATGATTCTCATTCTTCAGGAGAACCATCGAACGGCCGGCTGCGTATCGTGCATACGCGAGATGATCCTTATGGAGCAGGATGTCGCTTTCCTTCGCAGGATCGGTATAGGGCTGATCGAAGAGGCCGAGGGTAGCCTTGGCCATCAATATCCGGCGGACAGCATCGTCGACCAAGGACGAAGGAACATCGCCGGTACGGACAAGCTCCAACAGATACGACCCGTATATGTGGCCCATCATATCCATGTCCACGCCGGCCTGCAAAGATTTCTTAGCAGCATCAGCACTGTTGGCAGCAAAACCGTGTACGACGAGTTCCTGTATGGAGCCCCAATCGCTCACCACGAAGCCGTCGAATCCCCACTGGCCTCGCAGGAGCTCCCTCAGCGTGAAGAGATTGGCTGTGGCAGGAATGCCGTTGATGGTGTTGAAGGCGCTCATCACACTCATCACACCGGCCTCCACGCCCGCCTTGAACGGAGGAAAGTAGATTTCGTACAGGGTCTTTTTCGACACATCCACACGGTTGTAATCGCGGCCGGCATCGGCTTGGCCGTAAGCCACATAATGCTTCACACAGGCCATGATGGATTGGGGAGAAGACACATCCGCTCCCTGGAATCCCTGAACGCGGGCAGCCGCCAGGACGGAGCCCAGGTAGGGGTCTTCCCCGGCTCCCTCAGCGATGCGTCCCCATCGGGCGTCGCGGGCGATGTCGACCATGGGAGCGAACGTCCAGTGTATGCCCGCAGCACGGGCTTCTTTGGCGGCGATGGCCTCGATCTGCCTTACCAGATCGGGTTCCCAGGCGCAGGCTTGTGCCAGGGGTATGGGAAAGATGGTCCTGAACCCATGAATGACATCGATGCCTAAGAGGATGGGAATGCCCAGTCGTGATTCTTCCACGGCCATACGTTGAATCCGGTTCGTTTGCTCGGCCCCGGCCACATTTAGTAGTGATCCGATCCGTCCCTGTTTAACGGCCTCTGTGTCATCCTCAGAGAAACCGCTGCGTTGGTTCATCTGTCCGATTTTCTCTTCCAACGTCATTCGAGAGAGCAATTCCTGGATTCTGGTATTTACCGGGGCATTCTGGCCGTAGACAGAAGCACTCAGAAGTATGATCGAGATAAAAAATACTGTGATTGACTTCCAAGCTTTCATGATGAAGATTCCTGCTTTATCCAAGATACGTAGATACGATGGTTCCGGCGAGATTTCTTGTATTACATATAATCCATGCGATCCCTGTCGCTATCCCTACGATCGTGTATAATGTGGTCGGACACCGTCCTTCCCCTGTTTTTCTAGTTTGGCATCCCGATGGGCGCTCCGGGAGGCGGCTGGAGTGGATCGATGATTCTTTCCGGTTCCGGGTCTTCCTGGAACCGTGCGATCTGTCCGGCGGCGTGGAAGAAATGGGCTTTTTGACTCTCATCCTTTGTTTTTGGATGCTGTTTTTCCAGCCAGTTCTTGAGTTTATCCAGTTTGAGCCAGGCAATGGCCCGCACCTGCGGGGATGTGTGCTCATACACGGCCACTTCCATCAGCTCGGCCAGGACAACATGATTCACGGTGCGCTGGATTTCACCGTTCAGGCCGGTCTTGTACCCCGACTTCCACGTGGCGGTGATGAGTGCGTCGATGACCTCTGCAAACCCGGGCAGGGTGTTGTCACGGGCGTGGTACTCGATGAGTCGTGCGGCCCGTTCCGGATACAGGAGGCACTCGACGGTCAGGCCGGCCACGGTCTCGGCCGCACCCAGGGGATCGAAGGGTATCCCTGTATTACCCGGAAAACACTCCCGGTGATCACCGTATCCAGGCGCTCTGGGGGGCATGAAAGCCAGCAGTTTGTCTGGAATCGCCAGGTTCTCCGGTGCGATGGTCTGTAATAAAACCTTCAAGGCCCGGCGCTGCCGGTCTGCCGGGACGAATTCCGGGGGCTTTTGGGAGCCGCCGCGTACGGTGTGGTTGTAGTACAGACCACCCAGGACACTGGCTGCCGCATCGATTTGATACCTGTGGAAAAGATAAACGGGGACGAGAACCTCTTCCAGCAAACAGAGAGGATCGCCGGTGCGAACCTTGCTTTCGGAAAAGTTGTTCAGGGCGATCTGTCGGACTTTCATCTTATGCTCGAGCTCGGAGACAGGATCGGTGCCGTTGTCCCAGTCGTTGGAGAGAGGATGAACACCGCCGGCCGGAGCCGCATCCTGATTGGTCAGGTAGAACAACCCACTATCAAAGGCCCTATCTAAAATAGCCCGGAGCTCTTTTTCTTCGTCAACGCCCTGGGGGAAATCCTGGTAGCCGTATTCCACACAGACCTTGTCCCATTCACCGATGCCCGTGTCGTAGGCGTCGGATAGGTCCAGCGTCCCGTCGTCGTTGATCTTCACCCGGGGGTGAGGATAGTCCATGACGGACGCTCTGTCGTTTACCGAGGAGGCATAATTATGGCCCACACCCAGGGTATGACCCACCTCGTGGCAGGAAAGCTGACGGATGCGTGCCAGGGCCATCTCCTTCATGATCCGGGAATCCTCCTGGTTGCCCTGGTAATCGCCGACCAGGCCAGTGGCGATGAGGTAATCCTGGCGCAGGCGCTGTGAGCCCAGGGCCACATGACCCTTGATGATCTCACCCGTCCTGGGATCGGTGACCGAACTGCCGTACGACCATCCCCGGGTCGAACGGTGAATCCAGTTGATCATGTTATAACGGATGTCCATGGGATCCGCACCTTGGGGAAGCACCCGCAACTGGAAGGCATCCTTGTACCCGATGGCCTCGAAGGCTTCGGCCCACCAGCTGGCTCCTTCGACGAGGGCGGAACGCACGGGCTCCGGAACACCGCCATCGACGTAATAGACGATGGGCTCGACCGGTTCGCTGATCCGGGCGTTGGGGTCTTTCTTCTGCAGGCGATGCCGGTTGATGAACCGTTTTCGGAGTGGTTGGTCGATGGGCTGGGAAAAGTCCATGTAGCCGCTGCGACCGCTGAACATGGAGCGCGTATCAAACACGCGCGGCTTGTAACCCTCGTCAGGAAGTTTGATGAACGAATGGTGCTGCCGCAGGGTGATGGATTCAGGGTCCGGGGCCACGTCTTGCACGTAATGACCGGGATTATCGCTGAAGAAGGTCAGGAGGGCTTCAAACTCCGTGTTCTCGGGGAAATTTTTGGTGTTGGGACGGTAGATGGCCGACCGTGACGGGTCGAGTTGATAATCCCCCTGGCCGGATCGTTTGATTCGGCCGATGGCGTGATGGGCGTCCCGCAGGAGGAACGGCGTCAGGTCGAGAAGCACGCTTCCCCCTTCTTCGGCTTCAACCTGAAATCCCCAGATCACAGATTTGGCGAAGGCGTCTTCAGCAGCCTTCCGCTCAGCGGGATTGTCGCTGATGGCCCGGAACGCGTAATTGGGCTGTATCATCAGGATTTTCGGTCCGACCCGGTAGAATGTCACGATACGGGTTCCTCCCAACTGGTTCCGGTCCAGGCCGATGTCGTTGGAACCCAGGCCCGAGGTCAGAGAGTGGACATAAAGGAATTCGGTGTCGGTATTATCGATTTCCAGCCAGATTTTTCCCTCGTTCTCGTCCCAGTAAAAATTGAAATACCCTGGATATTTTGTCATGCCCGTGGTTTTATGACCGATGGTCTCTGCTCGTCCCGCCGTATATCCATGGATCACGGCAAGACAGATCAGAATAAAACCGATTCGTTTCACGGCATTCCTCCTTGATTTTGATCAGAATCCAACGGACGATTGTATTTCGGTTTGTTAGCATCTTCCTCGATGATCTTCTGTGCTACAGCTGCCCGGTTCGGCGGCTTCATCGGATGGACGGTTTTTTTTAACGGCGCTTGAGGGGTGCACTCCGAGGATAAAAACAGTGGCTAGCCCAAACAACAGGAAAGAACGGCGGATCGTTCTCATCATTCTCCTCGATTCGTATCGAATGAACACACTCAATATAAACTGAAAAACAAATTATTCCAACACATTTCAAGAATAATCCGCGTATGAATCGAGACAAATAGGTAAAAATGTGTTTTATGCGTATTACAGAAAGAACAAGCACTCCTGTTCCATTATTCTGGCACATCCCCGAAGCATTCAGGATGTGCAGAACGAAACGAATGAGAGCCGATTGGACGTGTGTATTGGACGGATTGTTTTTTACGCGGGTGTTGAGTGCCAGCGACAACCAGGAATGACGATTTGAACGGGCTCATTCTGAAAGGTTTGGCCGTTGGCCCCATTCCAGGATGAACGTGGTATAAAATGCCAATGCTTGAACCAGGTCGTCCACGCGGACCTGGTCTCTGGGCGTGTGGGCGAACGGTTCTTCTCCAGGGCCGAAGCCGATGGTGGGGATATCGTACAGGCCCTTGGTTGCCACACCGTTGGTCGAGAACGTCCAAACACCGATGTCGGCTTTATTGCCGAACTGGGATTGGTGAGCAGATAAGGCCGTCTCCACCAGGGGGTGGTCGGCCGGCATAAGCCACATGGGATAGCTCGCCTTGACGGACACCTTCCTGCCCGTATGACTGGTGACTTCGTATTCGGGTACGGAAACCTCGGCTCGGGCCGCTCTTACGGAAGCCAGATTCCGGATTTCGTCGACGGCACTTTCCGGCGTCTCGCCCTGGGTGAGCCGTCGGTCCAGGTGCAGGATGGTGCTGTCAGCCACGGCACACAACGATGGAGCCGAGGATCGAATGTCGGTGATGGTCACGCTGCCCTTACCCAGAACCGAACCGCTGGACAAACGATGATTCAGTTTTTCGATATCCATGATGATGGGCCCGGCTTTGTAGATGGCGTTTTCCCCCCGCTCTGGAGCCGATCCGTGGCACGAGATTCCGGGAACCTTGATTTTCATCTCCAACCGTCCCCGCTGGCCGATGCGGATGCCCAGGTTCGTCGGCTCTGTGAGGAGCACAGCGTCCGGTCGGATGTTGTCCTGTTCCACAATGACCTGCCAGCAGAGGCCTTCGAAGTCTTCCTCCAGGACCGATGCGACGACCAGGAGGGAGACATCGTCGGGCATGCCGATGTCTTTCATCAAATGGCCGGCATAGATGGCCGATGCCAGCCCGCCCTTCTGATCGGCTGCGCCCCGGCCGTAAACGATGCCGTCCTTCAGCAGGCCTTGAAAGGGATCGACTTCCCAGTTGTCCGGGTTGCCTACATCCACTGTGTCGCAGTGGCCGTCAATGGCCAGGAGCCGTTTCCCGGAGCCCATCTGACCGAACAGGTTGCCCAGAGGGTCCACCCAGACCTTGTCGTAACCCAGCGACGTCATCTCCTCATGTATCCTTTGGACGACCGCCTGTTCCTTTCCGCCCGTGGAGGGAATGGCTATGATGTCGCGGAGGAACGCGACCAGGCTTTCTTTCAACGTGTCAGACAGGGAAGTGATCGTCTGTTTCATCATGATTCCTCATGCTTGATGCCATCTATTCTCGGATGCGTGACAATGAATGGAACTGGGCTCATCGGCGATGTGGAACGCATTCTCATGTTTGTGCCTTCGTATGTCCCATGCCGATGATCGGGTTTGGGGAAAAATGTTTCTCATTTCATGTATGGAGGAGTCCTCTCCGATCTTCTGCGAGGAAAATCCGTGTGATGGTGTTACAATCATCAATATAATCTCTTTTCGATAGAGATACAAGCGGGAAGATAGAAACAGGAATGCATCGCCCATGGATGATTTGTTATGATGAGAGCATCGTTTTTTTACAAAGTAAATTACTAGTGGATTTATTTAGCGCGTGTCATTAAATTTATGTTGTGACCGTCAGTTTTTGACTCATGATGTGTTTAACTAAGTGTATATTATCTCTAACAGGGGAACTCATAAAACGGATGAGGCTAATGAAAAGAATCGGACACCATATTTGTTTAGTAGCAGCATTTTTTCTGTTTATCTCCAAGGCGAATGGCTCTAGTCCTGAAAGCGGATCGGATGGAAAGAAGGGTCTCGTATTCGGGCAGGATGGCAAACGGACAATCCATGCTGTCCGTGTGGAGGGAGAGGTAAAAATCGACGGCCGGCTGGATGATCCCGCCTGGAAAGCCGTGACGTTTCAGGGCGGTTTTCTCCAACGTGAACCCGAGGAAGGAGAACCGGCAACCGAGAGAACGGAAATCGGCATCCTTTACGATAAGCGAAACCTCTATTTTGGTATTAAATGTTTCGATTCCGAGCCGGAGAAAATTATCGCAAGAGAAATGCGGCGTGATGCTATCGTAGATGATGATGACTACTTTGAAATGACTCTCGATACGTATCACGATAGGCGCAGCGGATATTACTTTATCACCAATCCCCACGGTTCCAAACGGGAGTCTGTGCTGGCCAACGAGGGACGCGATTACAATCCCAACTGGGACGGTGTCTGGTGGTGCAAGGCCGAAGTGAACGCGGAGGGATGGTTTCTCGAGATTGCCATCCCCTGGAAGACGCTGCGATTCATGGAGAAAGACGCCTCTGTTTGGGGCGTCAATTTCGCCCGTATGATTCGCCGTAAGAACGAACACGTGTTCTGGCAGCTCATCCCGCGGGATCTGGGGCGCGGCGGTGTTTTTCGGCTCTCGGAAGCGGGCACCCTTCAGGGCCTAAGCGGTCTGAAAATGGGTGGAAATTTGGAATTATTGCCTTATTTTTTAGGCGGGTTGGAAGACGATGTTAACACGAGCTTTGATACGGATGCTCTGAGCGATATCGGGCTGGACACCAAGATCGCCATAACTGCCAACTTGGCATTAGATCTGACGGTGAACACCGACTTCGCTCAGGTGGAGGCCGACCAGGAACAGGTCAACCTGACCCGTTTTTCTCTCTACTATCCTGAGAAGCGGGAGTTTTTTCTGGAAGGCGCCGAGACCTTCTCGTTCGGCAGCGCAGGGATACAACGCTGGCACCATCGAACACCGGATATGAGTCTGTTTTACAGCCGCCGGCTTGGACTGGTGGATGGGCATGAAGCACGGATCATCGGTGGGGCCAAGATGGTGGGAAAGGTGGGCCAGTACCGCCTTGGTGTGTTGAATATATTCACGGACGATGTGACGTATGTCGATGATGAGGGTGAGACGGTCAAGGTAAACGCGACCAATTTTTCTGTGTTCCGGATCAGTCGCGACGTTCTCAGGCGGGGCAGCCTTGGATTGATGCTGCTGAACAAAGAGGAAATCCGCTCCGAACACTATAACCGTTCCGTGGGCATCGATGGAAATTTACCGTTGAGCGCCTATTTCACGGTGTCCGGCTATCTGGCCGGGACGTTTGGGCCCGATCTGGTGGAGGACGGAGAACAGCTGGACATGAACAAACAGAACCTCGCCGCTAAACTCAGCCTGGACTACAACAGCGATCTATGGCAGTTCTCCGGGTCTTACTGGGATATCGGTGTGCGGTTCAACCCGGAGATGGGGTTCAATCGCCGAACCGACTATCGTCTCAGCACAGTGTCGGTCACCTATTCTCCAAGGCCTAAAAATTCGAGGGTGATTCGTCAGTTCGAATATCAGATCGAAGGTGATTACCGGTCTGATCATGAGAATCGATTGTTAGATACCAAAGCCGGGGCGTCGTTTCAGATTGAATTCCAGAACAGCTCGCGTTTCGATATTGGTGTAGAGCGGAACAAGGAGTACATCGATTATGATTGGGAAGTGCGTGAAGGCTTCCTCATTCCGACAGGTACCTACACCGGTTACGATTATTCTGTAGGGTTGGAAAGCGATAAGAGTCGATCCATTGCCGGTGAGATCAGTCTCAATTATGGAGATTACTACACGGGGCACAACGCCAGCCTGGGTGTCGACGGGACGATAACCCGTATTCATCCGATTCGTATGGAGATCGATTACACACATAACTATGTCGATCTTCCCCAGGGACATTTTCACACGAATACGCTGGGAATTCGTATGTTTTACTTTTTCTCTACAGAGCTTTACTTAAAAGCCTATGTGCAGTGGAATGACGACAAACTGTATTTTGATGGTAAGGAGCGGGTTATCAGCAATATACTGCTGCGATGGATTTATTCACCGGCCAGTAACCTATACCTTGTCTACAACGACGGACGGCTTATCGGGCCCGATCGTACCGAGCTTTCGAACCGGACATTCATGGTCAAGGCCACTTTTTTCTGGCGGAAGTAGTTTTTGTATTTCCTCGTTCCATCCCAAGCCGGAAGACATGTGCTTCCGGCTTTTTTAATGAACATATTCGAATCCATCGTACAGATTCTGCAGGAAAGTATGAGACGGGTCGCTCAATCAAAAGCGGGGAATTTACGTTTTTTATCGTATGATCTGGGGTATGAATCTCGGGCCAAATCCTGAATGGTTATGAATGCTCATTTATGCTTAGCATTCCGTTTTTCGGTCAGTATACCGGAAAGACAGTCCAATGTATGATCGATGTCCTCCAGCCTGGTAAAAAAATGGGGGGCGATACGGATTGCGTCGGCCCTGGCCGATGCAATCACGTGCTTTTTTCTCAACATAATTTCCACATCATGGGAATCACCAGGCACCCGGATGGCCGTGTTGGGCCCTTTCATGCCGATATCGCGAGGGCTGGCGACATCCAATCCCCTATTCAGCGCCCCATCGATGCAGTGTCGGGACAGCCGATCCGTCCAGGCCTGGATATTTTCCACGCACACGTCATTAATTGTTTTCATGCCCGCCCGGGCGATGTAGGCGGCCATCACGGGGGGCGTGCCGTTGTCGAATCGACGAGCGTCCCTGGCAAAATCCAGCCGATGGACATCGAAGGCGAAGGGATTTTCCTGGCCGAACCATCCGGTGAAGGCGGGTTGGAGCGATTCCACGAGTTCTTGTTTGACATAGAGGAAAGCGATGCCAGGTATGCCCAGGAGGTACTTCAAATTCCCGGAGGCCAGAAAATCGACATTCAGGGCCTTGACGTCGATGGGGTGGGTGCCCAGCCCCTGGTAGGCATCCACGTAGACCAGGGATCCCCGGGTGTGGATTTTTGGGATGATTTTCTTCAAGTCCTGCTTGAATCCGTTGTAGTAGTACACGTCGCAGATGGATGTGATCAGCGTCCTCTCGTCGACGTATGTGTCGTAATCGTCCGGATCGATCCGCCCCTCCTTCAGGGGAATGAACGCGATGTCGGCTCCGTATTTTTGCTGGGCCAGCCAGACATGGCCCACCGTGGGAAACTCGGCGTCCGTCAGAACAACCTTGTTCCGGTCTCCACGGAACGAGAGGGAACTGGCCACTGCGCTGGTGATCTGTGATACCGAGGTGCCCACGGCAATCTCCGACGGATCGGCACCGATGAGTCTGGCAAACCCGGCTTTGGCCAGTGCGACCTCTTCCATCCATCGGTCCCAGTCCATGCCGTCCCGATTCCAGCTTTCCAGGTAATCCTCGGCCGCCTTGCGTGTCATCTCCGACTGGGGCGATTGGGAGCAGTTGGCCACGTGAATGACCTTTTGGAGAAGCGGGAATTTTTTCCGCCAGGCATCGATGTCGTATGGTGGCTGATTTAATGTATTGGAATTCATGGTTCCGTCTTTCATGATATTTCACCTGTTTTCATTTTTTCCATGTGATCGGCATCTCACGGAATAGCACACGTTTACTCCTGATGATGCCCGCATCCGATTTTCCAGATGCCGGGTCTCAGCTTCCGGTCCTTCGGGAAGAATCGTTTGATAGATAGGGTAGTGCTTTGCAGTGTTGGAAGCGAATTGCTGAGGTAGTTGTTTCTTTCCAGGCATGATGATGTCAGGTTTGATCCGTATTATAAATCGGTACAACGTTGCGATGACACGCACGGGTCAAGGAGGAAGGTGACAGCGGGTATGACCGTATTAACCCGTTACGAATTTTTTCTCTGCCTCCTTTTTGATAAAATCATAAACCTCTCGTATGGGTATATGATGCTTCTGGGCCAGTCTTTTGCAGTCGTCGTACTCGGGAGCTGCCGTTTTTTGTCCTCCATTCACGGTGCGTATTTTTACCCGCGCTTCTCCCCAGGGCGTGTCGATTTTACGGATTTCCCTGTCCAGAACCGTGCGTTTTTTAATTTCGGAGATACGCACGCCCAGAGTTGTTGTCTCCTGGAAAATCACGCCCGTCAGCTCGACTATCTTTTCCGGCGAAGCCAGTACGCTGAGGACGACTCCAGGCCGGTTCTTTTTCATGATGATGGGCGTGAGGAAGACGTCCTTGGCGCCCTGAGCAAACAGGGATTCCATGATGTGCTCGTAGAACTGAGGGTTCATATCGTCGATGTTGGTCTCGATAAGCTGGACGATGTCCTGACTGGCGTCGCCACTCTCTTGCCCGATGATGACTCTCAGGAGGTTGGGGATTTCCAGATCCCTTCCGCCGAGTCCGTATCCGGTTGTTTCGATGGTCATGGAGGGGAGGGGGCCGAAGCGTTCCGACAGTGTCGTCAGGATGGCCGCGCCCGTGGGCGTGACCAGCTCATTCTCGATACCCGTGGAATGGATGGGTACGTTTTTCAATAGCTCCGTGGTCGCAGGCGGCGGTACGGGCAATGTGCCGTGGGCGCATTCCAGGGTTCCCGTGCCTACGTGGACACGTGAGCTTAGAACCTTCTGAATTCCGAGCAATTCCAGTCCGATGGCGGTCCCGACGATGTCGATGATGGAGTCGACGGCGCCGACTTCATGGAAGTGTATGTCGTCTTTTGACTTGTTGTGAACCTTGCCTTCGGCTTCGGCAAGACGTGTGAAAATGTTCAGACAGCGCTGCTTGACGGTGTCTTGAAGAGCGCTTTCTTCGATGATTTTTCGAATATCCTTGAGTGTCCGATGGTGATGGTCGTGCGTGACGTCGACGTGGAACCGGGTGCCTGAAATACTCTTCTTGGTCGATTTCTCGGCGTGTATTTCATAACCCTGGAGGCTAATTTTTATTAATTCTTTCTTTAATGCGTTCAACTCGAGGCCGGCATCGAGCAGCGATCCGAGTATCATGTCGCCGCTGGCGCCGGCGAAGCAGTCGAAATAGGCCGTTTTCATGTCACATGCATCCGTTCTGGAATTTATACATCCGTCTCATTCCTGAGGTAAAATCTAAAGAGCCGTTTTATCATATCGAAAAATATCCTGATTGTCATCTGTCCATACGCGGATGATTTGTGCGATACGTTCATCGTTTACGATCTGTCACGTGAGATAATGACTGTTGCTCCTTTGCGAGTATACGCCCGTGAGAATATCCGTCAATCCCCTCGGCAGACAAGCACAGCGTCGAATCGATCCTCTTCAAACGGGACGCCTAATCGAGATCGATCACGTCTGCCCCAGCCGGTTGATGAGGCTCGCCAGGTATCCCGCGCCAAAGCCGTTGTCGATATTCACCACGGCTATGCCGGGCACGCAGGAGTTGAGCATCGTGAGCAAGGCGGACAGCCCCTGGAAGTTAGCGCCGTATCCCACGCTGGTGGGCACGGCGATGACAGGCTTATCCACCAGGCCGCCGACCACACCGGGCAGGGCACCCTCCATGCCCGCCACGACGATGAGTACGTTGGCCGCGTCGAGGATGTCTTTATTACCCAGCAGTCGGTGCACACCCGCCACACCGGCATCGTACAGCCGTTCGATACGGTTTCCCATGACCTCAGCCGTCAGCGCGGCCTCTTCGGCCACTGGCATATCGGCCGTTCCTGCAGAGACGATGAGGATGGTTCCTTTAGCCGTTACGCCGGGTTTTGTCCCCACGACAAAAGCCCGGGCATGTTCGTTGTATTCCACCGTATCGGTGAATTTCATCAGGGCGTCATGGATTTCCGGGCCGGCCCGCATGCCCAGGATCACACGATTGTGATCCATCATTTTCTGCACGATCTGGCATACTTGATCCACGGTCTTGCCCTGACAGAAGATGACCTCTGGGAATCCCCGACGCAGGGAACGGTGGGTATCGATCTTGGCGAAACCCAAGTCGTCGTAGGGCAAGGATTTGAATTGTTCGAAGGCCTTGTCCACGGGAAGGCCTCCCGACTGCACGGCCTCCAGTATTTTTTTAATTTTTTCCTTGTCCATGTTACGTCACGTTACTGTTTAAACTGCCTGTTCGATATCCTTCCAAATCCAGGGCCACGTAGGTAAATCCAAGTTTTTTTAATTTTGTGTTCACCTGTTGAGCGAAGCGATCGTCTGAAAATTTGGATTTATCCTCTGGCGAGACCTCGATGCGCGCCACGCTTCCATGGTCCCGCACTCTCACCTGACGGATGCCCCGTTCTCTCAAGAACGTTTCCGCTTTGTCGATGCGGCGCAACTTCTTGTGCGTGATCCGGTCGCCGTACGGAATCCGTGAAGCCAGACAGGCCAATGCCGGCTTGTTCCAGGTGGGCAGGCCCATGGCCTTGGAAAGCGTCCGTATTTCGGCCTTGGTCAATCCCGATTCCTTCAACGGACTGCGGATTTCCAGCTCTTCCAGGGCCTTCATCCCGGGGCGGTAGTCGCCGGTATCGTCGGCATTGGAACCGTCCAGGATGACCGGGATTTCTCTATTGGCTGCGATCCGTCTCAACTCATCAAAGATCATCTTCTTGCAATGGTAGCACCGGTCGCAGGGGTTGGACACGAAGGTCTCATCTTCCATTTCCCGGGTTTGAACGACGATGTGTTCCGCACCGATGTCGACTGCCAATGCCCTGGCTTCCTCCAGCTCGTGGGAGAGCTGAATCTCGGAGGCGGCCGTAACCGCGAGCACGTCATCGTTCAGCACATCCTTGGCGGTCTTCAATAAAAAAGCGCTGTCCACGCCGCCTGAGAAGGCGACCAGGACTGATCCCATGTTTCGAAGGATGTCCTGCAAGTCTCGATATTTTTTATCCGTTGCGTCCAAACACGATATCCCCGATGAAATCCAATCATAGATTACCAATTTTTACGTTGAAAAGCAACGAGTTTTTCATTTGGATTATCATTCATTTGTATTAAATTAGTTCGACATGTCGACCACCTTTGAGGCATGCGTCCTATATCTCGTACGTTCGTTGAATCTTGATTTTGATATAAATGGCACGAGACTACCAAAGCATAGACATCATCGGCGGGGGCATCATCGGTACGGCGTTGGCAACGGAACTGCTCCGGGAAGTTCGCAGGCAGGGCTTGCGGACCGAGGTTCACCTGTTCGAGCGACGGGGCCAGCTGGGCATGGAGAACACCGAGAAGAGCTTCGAGGGCGTCCGTACGTACTGGTTCACTGACCAGGAGATTCGATTTTACCTGACGAGCATTCGGGCCATGCAGGACCTGGAAGCCCATTTTGGTGAGGATGCCCGTTTCAGTGCGGACGATCCAGACGGTGTGAGAATCACGGCACATTATCGGCCTGTGGGGTATCATTACTTCCTCTCGGAAGCGGAATTCCAAGAGGCCCTGAAATTAAGAGCACTCTTCGAGCAGTCGCACGTTCCCATTGAATTCTACACGAAGGATGACGCCCGAAAGATCGACTGGATCGCCAATAACTTTGATCTGGATGCCCTGGTTCTGGACGAAGATGAGTGGGTGTTCGATAACTTCCATTTCGAGAGCTGGTCGAAGGAAGCGTTCGACCCGAGGGCCATCCTGCCCGAGAACTCGATGCGTCATTACCCGATTGCAGGATACGTACACGTGCCTGTGGCCGGATTCGTGTCTGCGGGCGATATAGTAGCCTCGTACCGGGCCGTGTTCGAGAAGCTGGGTGGGAAACTTTATCTGAATACGGAAGTGACCGGAGTTGATGTACACGACAGATGCGTCCAAACGATTCGGTTTCGGTCTATACACAACTCCGGTATGGGAGGAATGTCTCGTCATGATAAAAGCGAATCAAAGCCGACGGATTACGTGGTGAACGCGGCCGGAGTGTGGTCGGACGAACTGAATCATGCGATAATAGGGGAACGCCTGGGCATCACGCCCCACCGGCGGTTTCCCCTGATCGTCAAGCCGCCCGGGGGCTATCGAACAGACCACGGGATGGTTCTGCTCAAACAACGGGTCATCCGTCCGGACGGGGATAAAGTTTGGCTCTACTACACGCCTCCCAAAGAAAAAACCGGTATCCAGGAAGAGCCACCCGATGAGCACACGTTTGACGAATATTTCTTCAAGTACATATATTCCGTCTTCTGCCATCCGGGAAGGCCGTTCATCCGTTCTGCGGAGACCATCGGTCTTTCGGGCAGCACAGACAGAAGGGGCTGGATGGGGCACTACGCGGACACGCCCGATGAGAGACCCCTGATCGGTGTGCCGCGACCCGACACGCTGGAGAATTACGCCGTGAGCACGGGATACTCGGGCCACGGCGTTCAGGCGTCCATCGCCGCCGCCCTGGGACTCACCCACGATATTCTTCAGATTTCCAATCCGCCCGTCGTGAAAATTCCGGATAGCTATTCAGCCAGCCGAGACCTCACCCGGGCAAAACCGGATCATTCCAGGTTATGATCTTCCGTGATGGATGCCACAGAATGTCTTGGTATATAAAGAAAATAAATGTTATTAAAATATGAACTCTAAGAAGGAGAAGCCATCATGAAGAAATACATTCTAAACCTTCTTTTCATGGTCACCGTATGCGCAGGACATCTCTCCGGTGTTCAGAGCGACGATGTATTCCCGCGCGTTCCTTTTGATCGATATCAACTCCATGACGAGATGACCCAAATGCTGGAGGCATGGCAGCGGTTGTATCCCCGTTTAATCAAGATTCATTCCATCGGAAAGAGTTATCAAGGGAAGGCATTGTGGATACTGGAAGTCACGAATTTCGATACGGATCCGGGAGAGGATAAACCGGCGTTCTGGGCCGATGGTGGTACGCATCCTGACGAGCCCTGCGGAACACCCATGGTGATGCACACGGCTCAGGTTCTCCTCCTGGGATTCGGGAAAGACCCGTTTATCACCGAGCTGATGAACACCCGGGTGTTCTACATACTCCCCAAAGTCAATCCCGACGGCGTCGACTACTACCTTTCCCAGCCGGGGATGATCTCCCACGCCATGCCGTGGGACGACGACGGAGACGGGCTCATAGACGAAGACCCGCCGGAAGACCTGGACGGTGACGGTGCCATCACGGTCATGCGAATCCGGGATGTCACGGGCCCGCTGAAAACCTCGCCCCTGGACAAAAGGCTCCTGACCGTCCGGGATGAGACGGAAAGGGGGGAGTTTCGAACCATTGTCGAGGGTATCGACAACGACGGAGACGGCCGGTTTAACGAGGACGACATGGGCGGTATCAACGTGAACCGGAACTACCCCTATGAATGGAATCCGGCCCAGCGCGGTGCGGGTGCCCATCCGCTGTCCATACCGGAATCCCGGGCCGTGGTGGAATTCTTTGCCCGTCATCCCAACATCACGGGCGCGTACTCCGTCCATGGCGGCGGCTGGCCCGTCGATTTTCTTCTGCGTCCTCCGGCCAATGTGCCAGACGAGGCGCTGCCCGATTCCGACCTGGATGTGTACGATACGATGATAGAGCAGTTTCGAGAAATGACCCAGGGCACGCTGGTCGAGGGTTTGTATTACGACACGATCATGGGGAACCGGCGCAGGCCGGGCCCGTACGGTTTCGGACTTTTTTTCACGTGGGCCTATCACCACTACGGCGTGTTTGCCTTTACGCCGGAGATGTGCGGTATTGACGCGGATGTTGACAAGGACGGAAGGGTCTCGGAGATGGAGATGCTCCGCTGGAGCGACAAGGAGAAAGACGGCAGGTACTATGCCGATTGGAAGCCCTTTGACCATCCCCAGCTGGGTAGAGTGGAGATCGGCGGCTGGATCAAGAAGATCGCTCCCATCGATGCCGGACTCCAGAAAATATGCGAGCAGTACACGGAGTTCAACTTGTATCAGGCGTCCCTTTCGCCCAGGATTCGAATCCATTCCACCGAATGCACCCGAATTTCAGACGATGTGTACAAGGTCCAGGCCACGATCGCGAATGATGGATTCTTGCCGACGTATATTTCTCAGGCAGCGCTCCAGGTGAATAAGGATTATCCCATCATCGTGACGGTGAAGACGGAAAACGGGTCAGTGGTGTTGGGAAAGACCCGGAGCATCCTAGGTCATCTGGAAGGGAGTAAGGCGGACAGCCCCGGTTATTTTCTGTTTGCCGGCGGGTCGGCACCGCTTCCCTCGAAGAGCATAGAGTGGGTCATCAAGACAGACAAAAAGGAAGCTCAGCCCAGCGTTGAGATCATCGCATCCTGCGCCAAGGGAGGGAAGGATATTGCCATGTTGGAATTGAGGGATGATTAATCAAGCGTTATACCAAACGGTTATGTCGGTTTTTTAATAATGAATCGGCCTCAAGGCAGGGGGTCATACGCCTTGCGGCCATAAACTTTTTCATAGGCTTTGCAGGCTGGACAAATGGTTGCATCCAGCCATTTCACAAACCAGAACACGAATCCTTTCTGCTTTTCCTGAGCCTTCGTGCAAAGATCACATTCCAGGCACTGTTTTGCCAGGGATCGGTCTTTGTCTGTAATGGTTTTATCGGACATTGGGCATTCTCGTTATCACGGCTGATATAACGAATATCCTGTTCTTCGTTCGATGAATATAAGGAATTCCTGCAAAAAGTCAATTCGTATCTTTGCGATCCTGTTTAAAGTCGCCTTTTCCCCTTGCATATTATTCCGAAAATATGTATTTTTTTATTTGAATCCGTGATTCGATCTTCCCGTATATTGATTGAATAGGAGACGCGTTCTGATGAAGGAGTACAGGAGCATTGATATCGTGGGCGGAGGCATCATCGGGATTACGCTTGCCACGGAGCTTCTACGGGAGATAAAAAAGTACAAACTTCCCACCGAAGTCCATTTATTCGAGCGGTTGGGTCAGCTGGGCATCGGGAATACCGAGAAATCTATCGAGGGCGTCCGGCCTTACTGGTTCACGCCGGAAGAAATCCGTTTCTACATGACGAGTATACGTGCGTTTCGCGATCTGAAAGCCCATTTTGGCGAAGATGCTCATTTTGACGCCGATGATCCGAATCGTGTGCCCATCACCTCGTCGTACAAGCCGAAGGGGTACCATTATTTCCTGAGAGAAAAAGAATACCAAAGCGCCCTGGAAAGGAAGGAGCTTTTCGAATCCGAGGGTGTTCATATCGCCTTTTATTCCAGGGAAGAGGCCGGCAGGATTGATTGGATTCAGAATAATTTTGATCTCTGCTGCTGCGATAAAAATATTCGAGAAACCATCGTGGGTTACATCCACGTACCCGAGGCCGGCTTTGTTTCTGTGGGCGACATCGTTGCCTCCTGCCGTGCTGTGTTTGAAAAGCTGGGTGGCGTGCTCCATCTCAATACGGAAGTGGTCGGCTTTGATAAAGCAGGAAAGAGAATCTCCACGATTCGATTCCGAAGCAGTTCTGGTGCGGGTGCCGGCAAGGCAAGCCAGGAATCCTCTATAGAGCAGAAGTCCACGGATTTTGTCGTCAACGCGGCCGGTGTCTGGTCGGAGACGGTAAATGAATGGACCATCGACGAACATCTGGGCGTGACGCCCCACCGGAGAATCGTTCATATCGTGAAACCGCCGCCGGGATACATCACGGATCACGGCCTGGTGATACTGAAGAAACGAATGGTTCGACCCGATGAAGACCGCCTTTGGCTTTTCTTCTCGTCGGAGGATGAAGAGCCCGGTATCCACGAGACGCCGCCCGACGACGATGTGTTCAACGACTATTTTTTCGAGTTCTTATACCCCATCCTGTGTGATGAGAACAGACCTTTCATCCGGAATGCAGGTGAGATAGGCTTGTACAGCGGTGCAGATTCCCGCGGATGGATGGGCCATTACGCCGACACACCCGATGAAAGACCCCTGATAGGGATTCCCAGGCCGGACAAACTGGAGAATTACGCGGTAAGTACCGGGTATTCTGGCCACGGTGTGATGAGCTCTGTGGCTGCGGCACTGGGCTTGAGCCATCACATCCTGGAATTGAAAGATAAACCCGTGGTTGAAATACCCCAGTATTATTCTGCCAGCCGCGATCCCACACTATACAAACCGGATGATTCCCAGCTGTAATCACTACGCCGGGTCAGCTTTTCCATAAGGAGTTGAAAAGAAATTTATATCAACCGAATCGAACCGGTGGATTCTTGAATAGTAAAGCAGATACTTTTTAGGGACGAGGGGATACGGATTTAGGGCTTTTTGAGCTATGAGGCGGGGAAGGCTAAGCGTCAGCACGATAAAATAAATCGGTTTTCCGATGCGTGTTACTGATGCAATCCCGCGACGCTTGAAGCGTTCCCAGACGATTTTTCGTCCTTGAGGAAATCGGTCTGCCGGGACACCACGGTCACAGGGCATGATTCCCCCGGCATGAATAACGACCACGAGACATCTCTGAAAGAGCGTCTGCATTTTGGTCCTTTGATGCAGTCTCCGCTCGACGTTTCATCCCGATTCAATGGTGGTATGGGCTATGAATGAGAATAGACACCTTCCGGATATTTTGACACGCCTGGCATTCCACGACATTCTGCACATCGATGTGGCACTGGAAGGAGACTGGAATCCCACGGTGATAACAGTCTGGTCCAGGGAGAAGGGGTTCGTCGGCTTCACCCACATCGTCCGTTCTCATCCCCGTCTAATACCCAGCCTTGAGCTCTATTTTCCCGACTATTGGATTGGCATTCATTGTTTTCAGCACATCGACGGCGTGAACGTTTTCGACGAAGATTTGGCGATGCGCATCATCGAATATGTGTCCAAGATTGAGGCGTTACGACGGCAAAAAGCAGAGTAGACATTCCATAGGGAGTCGTCGAGAACGAAAAGAAGATGAACATGGCATCGGCTATCCGGGATGGATTTCTGCACAGGTTCTTCACACGACCCCCGATAGGCCGGGATTCTGAAAACGGTAATGCAAAATTGGTCGGATTCATGTCGTGAAAAATAGGCGGACACAAGACAATTCATATCTTTTCATATAAGCGAGGCATTTTTTCGAAAAATTTTTATCGCGAAAATAGGATGAATTGACTATATTATACAATCATTGCTATCGGTGAGAGGAGGAACGCATGACACAAAAAACATTCATACTCATGGTCATCTGTTTGACGACGGTCGGTTGCCTATGGAATACACCCGTGGTCGCCCAGGACTGCGGCTGCCCAACAGCCGATGATGGATGGTTTGAAGAATTGGCCATGGAAGGCTGTACCGTGGTTCTCGTGGGGAAGAAAGCATCCACAGACGGTTCCGTGATTACGACGCATACAGCCGATTGCGGCATATGCGACTGGAGCTGGCGACACGTGCCTGCGGCCGATCACGAGCCCGGTTCCAAGCGAAAGATCTACTCGTTCAGCCAGTTCGAGACATCGCCGCCAAGCCAGGGTTACCACTGGAGCGACTACGAGCACAAGTTCACCGACCTGGAAATCGACGAGGTGGAACACACGTATGGGTACCTTCACGGGATGTTTGGATATCTCAACGAAAATCAAGTTGCTTTCGGAGAGTCCACCATCGGATGCCGGCGTGAGCTCCGGAATCCCACGCCCGCAGCCAAGTTCGACATCACCCAATTGAGTCTCATCGCCATGGAGCGTGCCAAGACGGCCCGGGACGCCATCCGCATCATGGGAGACCTGGCCACCCAGTACGGCTACGGCCATACGGATAGCGGGGAGATGCTGGCCGTGTCCGATCCCGACGAGGTCTGGATATTCGAGATCATGCCCGTGGGGCCGCTATGGACGCCGGAGAGCGGGAAGTCGGGTGCCATCTGGTGCGCCCAGAGAGTGCCCGACGATCATGTGAGTATCTGTCCCAATGAATCCCGCATCGGTGAGATCGACCTGAAGAACAAAGATTATTTCATGGCCTCGGATAACGTGGTTTCCCAGGCTGTGGAAATGGGTTTGTACGATCCAGAAAGCGGAGAGCCCTTCAGCTGGAAGAGGGCGTATTCACCCAGCGAAACCAGCGCCTCGGAATCCAAGGGCGGTCGTGCCCGGCAGTGGCGTTTTATGGATCTCGTGGCACCGTCCAAAGGATTCAGTCCCGACACACCCAACATGGATTTTCCGTTCTCCGTCAAGCCGGACGAGAAGCTTTCTGTGACGGATGTGTTCAACATCCTGCGCGACAATTATGAAGGCACACCCTACGAAGTTGCACTGGGTATCCGGGGCGGGCCTTTTGCGAATCCCAACTACACGTTCCGCATGAGTCTGGATGAAAAATACTACGGCCTGCCGCGCAGTATCGGCATGAACGGATCGGAGTACACCACGGTCATTCAGGTTCGGGATTGGCTGCCCGATCCCATCGGCGGTGTCCTGTGGCTGAGCCTGGGCTCGTTGAACACCACGTGCTTCGTGCCGTTCTACGGGGGCATCACGGAGATGCCTCAATCCTACCAGTTCGGCGATCATTGGGAATTCGACCGGCGCGTGGCCCGATGGGCCTTCGATTATGCGGATTTCCACACACAAGTTGTGTACTCCTATGCCATTCAGGATGTTCGTGAGGCCCAGGAGCGATGGGAAACCTCTGCCGTGGAGCGCACCACGGACATCGACGCCAAGGCACTGGTGCTTTACAAGGAGTCGCCCGAGAAGGCCAGGGAGTATTTGACCCAGTACTGTTGTGATAATGCCAATGCCGTGGTCAACGCCTGGTGGAAACTGGGTGATGATCTTCTGGTTAAATATAATAAGCTTCGTCGTTACAACGTCGAGGAACGCAGAGCACAACGTCTGGAGTATCCCGAAGAATGGATTCGTGCCTTGATTGAAATGAATCAGCTGGAGCCTCGACCGGCCAGACGTTAAACGAAACGCCGGTTTGATTCGTGTTTGTATGAGTGAAACGTAGAAGACTCAGAACCACATTCGGTAATGAATAAATGAGAGGCCGGTTTTACAAATCGGCCTTTTTTACTTGACATTGATTAAAATATTATTCATTTTGGATCAAACGATACGGTGTCTTCGTGTTCGAAGGACATTAAATGTCCTCCACTTTACTGCGAATGACCGGATCGATCTTCTTGCCACGGTCAAAATGCTGCTCGCTACACGACGTATTGTTTTTACAGCAGCATCCCAATCATCGAAAATAACGTTTTCTGATTTTTAAAGTGACGTCTTTAAAATGGTATCAATTTTACGTGGCAGGTTAATCCAGAAAGGAGGGACATGTTATACGTCCCAAAAGTGTCTCACAAAACATTTTGAACCAAAAAGTAGGAGGGTACCATGAAAGTCAAGGTCGTGTTATGGGTCGGATCGATTCTGATTCTGGCGTTATTTACTCATTTTGCCTGTGGCGGTGGACAGCAAAGCGGAACTCCAGAAAAGATCACCCTGCGCAGTGAGACTGCCACTCTTTCGAAAGAGGAAGTCGCCCAGGTTATCAAGGACAAAGGGCTTCACTGTCCCGGCGATAACATCAAGGGCACACTGAAGCACAGCTATGAACAAGTAGAGCTACAGGGCGTTCCCGTTATCATTGACCATACGACAGGTTTGATATGGCAGCAAGCGGAGGACGAAACCCGGTTCGATTGGAGGGAGGCGGAAGCCTATGTGGCGAAAGTGAACGAAGAAAGCCTCGCCGGATTTTCCGATTGGCGAATCCCGACCGTTGAGGAATTGATGTCTCTGATGGAATCCAGTAAGAAGAATGACAATTACATCGACCCAAAGTTCCAGAAGGAGCTCCTGAGTACCTGGACCATCGATGTGGTGACGGACGCGTTTGCAGGTGCCTGGTTTGTGGATTTTAACGAGGGCAAACCTTCGGACGGCAACCGTGCTGCCGGCATGGGGCAATTGCGTCTCGTGCGCACGAATACTGCCATGGAATAACACAACATCCATACGATTATCGATTCACG
>Ga0180431_10002310_pt1 | contig 25655 bp, 25 predicted proteins | sample SS_ome_11_FD_132459 | JGI IMG/M metagenome (GOLD analysis project Ga0180431, IMG submission 132459) | Hypersaline lake sediment archaeal communities from the Salton Sea, California, USA - SS_1_MS_1 metaG | ecosystem: Environmental > Aquatic > Non-marine Saline and Alkaline > Hypersaline >... | reverse complement strand
TGGACCTTCCGCCTCGGCGGGGACAACCTGTACCTTTTCGATCAGTCGGTCGCCTACGACCTTGACGGCAAGGGCCTGGACAAGGGCTGGCACAAGGACGGCGACGCCCCCTGGGAGCGCCTGCGCAAGGGGCGCGGCCGATTGTCGCTGGACCCGGACCTCATGCGCTACTACTGGGTGAGCGCCGAAGTCACGCTGAACGCGATCCCCAAGCGCCTGCGGGTCTTCTTCGACGGCGAGAACGCCTGCCGCCTGTTCGTCAACGGCCGCGAGGCCAAGCGCCCGCGCCGCACCGTGCTCTGGGACCCGGAGAACGTGGCCTTCAACGTGCGCCACCTTGTGCGCAAGGGCCGCAACCGGTTCGTCATGCGGGTGGAGCCCTCGCCCTACCATCGCAGGGAGGTCATCGGAGGCAGCCGCCGATTCCTGCTGTGCGACGTACCCCAGGTCATGGTGCTGGCGGGCCCGTTCAAGGTCCAGGAGCGCGACACCTTGGTCGAGCTCCCGCGTCCGGACGAGCTGCGCGTGGGCTCGTGGCACCGGCAGGGGTACCCGCACTACGCGGGCGAGGCGACCTATCGCAACGAGGTGGAGTTGCCCGCCCTGCCCGGACGAACGTGGCTGGTGATCGACCGCGCCCGCGACGTGGCCGAGATACGCGTCAACGGCCGCGACGCCGGCACGCGCGCCTGGGAGCCGTACCGGGTTGAAGTGACCGACCTCGTGCGCAAGGGTCGCAACCGCATCGAGATCACGTTCCGCAATACCTGGGGCAACGTGATCAAGCGGCGGTACAACCGCATGACCCTGGACACGTACCAGGCGGGGCTCTTGGGCCCGTGCCGGTTCGAGACCGAGTCAGGGAGCTAGGCCCGACGGCTCGTCCGTGGGCATGGTGCGGCGGCGCTCGCACGGCCCGGTCCAGACTTCGCAACGGCCGGCGAGCACGGCGTCCATGGTCATGCCGCGCGGAACCTTGACCGACAGGCGCACCTTGTCCCCGCGCCGACGCCAGGCAGTGCGCACCGCGCCGAACGGCGTGGCCACGCGGGCCTCGGCCGAGTCTCCCACGAACAGGGGCCGAAACCGCGCCCGGCGCCAGGCGGGCGCGGCCTGGCGCACCCCGCCCAGAATCTCCGACATGTGCACGATCGGATGCGCGCCCCAGCCGTGGCATCGGCTGCAGTGCCTGTGCGAGGCCAGGTCCCAAACCTCGGCCGTCGTGGTGAGGCCCACGTCCAGGAACCGGTCACCCCACCAGTTGCGGATGCACGCGATCACCTCTGCCTCGCGGCCGTAGGCCTTGAGCGCCTCGAACACGAAGTGCATGGCCGGCACATTCGGGTCGCCGGTCCGTGGGCGCGGCTTGTTCACCGTCGGTAGCATCCGCTCGACAAAGGCGCCGTCGAGCCCGGGCTTGAGTCCGGACAGCACCGCCCAGGCATAGGCCCGCGCGTCATCGGTCCATTCCACCGACCCGTCGGGCAAGAGCCGCCTTCCGACTCGACCGGTGGATGCATCCAGAAATGCCCTCCGCGCGGCGACCGTCACGCGCAGAACCTGGTGGTGCACCTCTTCGGCGGCCGACTCGTCCCCGGCCTCGTGAAAGAGCTGCTGGGCCGCTCGCAAGGCGGCCAGGTAGAGAAGCGAGAAATGGGCCACATACCCCTCGGTCCACGAGCCGGCCACGTCCAGGTACAGCCAGTGGCGAGGGTCGTGCGGCAGTAGGTATTGGTCCCCCGCCTGGTCTTTGAAGTAAGCGAGCGCCTCCCGGACCGCATCCGCCATAGACCGAAACACGCTCAAGTCCCCGGTGCGCCACCAATGGTCGCGCAGCCCCAGGATCCACAGCAAGCTGAAGTCTGGAAGCACGCAGTTGTGCGCGCGGCTGGGCACCACCGCGTACGGCAGCCCATCCGCGCTTCGTTGCGCACCCACCTGGCGCAGGCAGCGTGCGAACAGGGCCGTGTCGCCCGACAGGTGGAACGCCGCCGTGGCCATGATATGCGCGTCCGCATACCATTGGCCCTGCTCCCGGGACGGACAGTCCACATAGGCGTCGAGCATGCAGCATTGCAGGCTCCGGTAGGCCATGCGCCAGATCGCCTGAAGCCGCTTGTCCGAAGTGCGGAAGTTCTCTTCTCCGCGGAGCGGATACCCGGTGGTGCGCACGCCCACGCGCACGCGTACCGGCCCGCGCAGGCCGCGCGCGGTCAACACCAGGTACCGCAGGCCCCATGGACTGAAGAACTCGTGCGCGGTGCGCCCCGCTCCCAGCACCACGCGCCCGGCAATAGCCAGCCCCCTTTCGCCTCGCACAGGCGAACGCACCGCGGGACGCCCCTCATCCAGCCATTCCACGCCGATGCAGTCCAGCGCTTCGCCGCCCTCTGCACCCTGGGCTTCGAGGCGGATCGTGCCGGTCACCTCCTCGCCGAAGTCCAGGCAGTGGCTCGAGAAGCGCCCAGCTCCGGCCGGGGGCAACTCAGTCGTGAGCCACGCGCCTCGCCTGCGCCAGCCTTGCAGAGGACGGTCCCATGCACGAGACTCTTGCGCGTACACGGCGGCCACGCATCGAGCGTCGCGCCACTCGCGCGACGACCGCCCCGTGCACGAGAGGATACAACGGCTCGGCGCGCGCACCGCTTCGCGCAGCAGCGGAATGCCGCGCTCCTCGAATCCGCTCCATGGCGGACGTCCGAGGCGATAGCAGACCGGGTCACGCCAGCCGCTCTCGTCTCCTCCTGCGGCGCGCCATTGTCCGTCGTCGAGGCGGCTGTCGAATTGCTCCTGGAACCCCAGCTGCGCACAGATCCGCGCGCAATCCTGCCTGTGCCCCGGCGAGACGCGCACGCGCCACGCAGGCCCGGTAGCCAGCTCCATCGGCCCCGCTCGGCCCGCGAGCAACAGCCCTGCCCTGCCCTCGTGTGCATAGGAGTACGTGTCCACACCGGGCGTATGGACAAGCGCGGCAACTACATTCCGCCCATGTCGCAGGTAAGGCGCAACGTCCACGCGATCGAACGGCCAGGACCGCTGAAACCCGCGTGCCGGCCCGCGCGTCACATACGCGCCGTTCACGTACAGCCGGTACCCGGCATCGGCGGTCACGCGCACTTCCGCGCGACGTGGTGCGCGCTCGAGTGTGAATACGCGGCGCGCCTGCATGTACGCGTTCACGAGGTCCAGACAGGGAACGCCGCACCAGATCCACTGCGCCGACCCGAACCACTGAGACGCCGGGGGCGGTTCGTGCCTCATGCGCCCTTCTCCTTGCGTCGATACACCTTGGCCACCACCTCGCCCGCGTCCACATACGGATGGCGCCAGGCTGTATGATTCTCGTCGGTGCCCTCGTGCCCGAAGCCCATCTGATACAGGAACCCGTCTGCGGGCGCGCGCACCTCGCCCGTGCGCAGGGACTCCAGGTCCAACACGTGGCCCAGCAACGCGCCTTCTTCCACTGCGTCCGAAGGACGAAGCCCGGCGCCGACGAACAGGCCCGCATGCGGCGCAGTGACCTCCACCTCCTCCGCGTCATTGATCCACAAGAACGGTTCGTCGCCCGCGTCCGGCTCCCCGGGCAACAGTTCGAAGAACCGGAAGTAGTTGCGCACCGCTCGCAGCCCGCGCTCCACCTCCCGCGCCCAGAACCCGTATTGGCCGGAGAGCTCCATGGCCAGCGCCGCGCGCCCCGTATCGTGGAAGACCGAGCTCAGCGTACAGGGGAACACCGGCCGCTGGCGGACCTCCGGCTTCCAGTCTCCGTGCCGGCCGAATCGCACGCCCACGGACTCCGCCAGCCGCAGACTGACCTCGTTCCCCGAACGCGCCAGGGCCGTGGTCGCCCAGTGCTCGGTCCAGCAGTGCACGTCCAGAAGATGCGTGGCCTCGCTGACAAGCGCTTGGTACAGGGCGTGCGAAAGCCGCTGCGCATTGGATCCGTCCGCCTTGCCCGGCCAGGTGCAGTTCACGTTGTTGACCTGGTCGCGGCCGTAGCTCTTGCCGAGCTCGAAGTCGATGTGCGGCTGTCTGGCCCGCACGGCCAACGGGTTCGCCACCGGCACAAGCAGTGCGCGTCCGCGGCGCAGATTCTCTTCTGCCTCGGGCACGAACCGGCGCAGCACCTCCGCGCCCTGGACTTCGCTCCCGTGGAGCGCCGCCGTCACCAACACGCACGGGCCTTCCGTGCCCGCGTCTACCTCCCAGTACGCGAGCGGATACGTGGACCCATCCGCTCGTTCCACGTCCAGATGCCTGCACGCCACAGTCGTCATCGCAGGTCTCCTCGCTTATGGACCCCTTGGTTGCGTTGATCCCGCGCCGCATGCCAACGCTGCGGACGCGAGCCAAAGTGTCGCACACCGCAGCGGCGCGTCAACTGAAACGATGCCCCGGCCCTGGCCTAGCGGTGTCGCTCCGCGGCGCGGGTTGACATGCCGGGCTGCGACAGGGTATCTTTGTGAATACGCTGGTTGGCGCCGCCCCCTGAGGCGCGTCTCCCGAGGAGCGACTGTATGTCCCAGATTCCCGAAGACTTGCGTCTGCGCATCGCCGAGATCCTCGTGGACCGGCTCTTTCTCGACGTCGATCCCGGGCAAATCGATCCCCAGGAGAGCCTGACCCAAAACTACGGGGTGGACTCGGTGCGCCTGTTCGACTTCGTGGTCGGCCTGGAGGAGGATTTCGCCGTCTCCTTCGAGGACGAAGAGCTCACCTTGGAGAACTTCGACTCCCTGGCCCGGATCGTGGCTCGCACGCAGGCCAAGCTGGAGGCGCAGGGCTGAACGCGGTACGCATTCCATCACGGGGCTCCTCGCTGGCAGGCGCCTTGTACGAGCCCGGTCGCGACGCGCGCGGGGCCCTGTGCGTGGGCCTGCCCCTCGCGGAGGAGCGCAAGGGGTGCGTGCGCGTGGTTCATGAGCTTGGCGTGACCCTGGCGGGCAGCGGATGGCGCACGCTCGTGTTCGATTACGCGGGAACCGGCGAGAGCCCCGGTTCCTTCCGCGACCTGACTTGGGCCTCGCTCGTCGCGGACGCCCAGGCGGCGCTCGCCTGGCTGCGCGAGCGCGCCCAAGGCCCGACGGTGGTGCTGGGCATTCGCGCGGGCGCGCGGGTGATGCTCGAGGCCGCGAGCGCAGACACGGCCCAAGCGGCGCTCTTGTGGGCGCCGGTGCTCGATCCGGGGCTCTGGTTGCGCGACCTGCGCCGGCGCAGCCGGTTTCGCGGAACCGGCGCACAGGCCCCTGCCAACGGCGGCTGGGACGTGGACGGATATCTGTTCAGCGACCGCCTGTGCGCGGATCTGGAAGGCCTCGGCCCAAGGACGGATGCGCTGGACCTGCCTTGCGCGCTCGTGCACATCGGTCGGCCCAGCCCTGGCTCGCCGCCCGGTTGCGCGGCCGACCGGACTGTGCACCTGGCCACGCCGGGCTTCTGGCTCGAGACGGAGGTGGTGGACAGCGCGCCGCTCGTCCGGGCCTCGGAGCACCTCTTGGAGAAGCTTGTCTCATGACCGCCGCAGCAGGCGACGCCTACGGGCTAGACCGATTCGCGGACAAGCTCGTGGTCGTGGACACGAGCGGCTCGCTCGTGTATATCGGACGAATCGCGGAGGCGGATGAGCACTTTGTCAGTCTGATCGAGGCGGATGTGTTTGACGCAAGCATGACGACCATCACCAAGGAACAGTATCTGATCGAGGCTCGAAGCGACGGGGTGATCCCCACCCGATCGCGCGTGTGGATCCGCCAGTCCGTGGTGCAGAGCATCTCGCTGCTCGAGGACGTGCGTCCGTTTTAAGCCGTGCAAGGAGCCCGACCATGGTCGCGCGTTCCAATGCCCTGCGCGTTGCCGCCGCTGTGCTCGTCTGCATTGCGCTCGGCTTTGCGTCGGTGCGCGCCTCGCAGGATCCGCTGGATCGACGCATCGACCTGGACTTGCGGGGCGAGAATCTGCTCGGCGTACAGAAGCAACTGGCCGCGCGGTCGCGCATGGACGTGCTCATCGGCCGAGACGTGGCCCACCCGAGCGAGTTCAAACGCACCAGGGTGTACCTGGAGATGCGCGACGTCTCCGTGCGCACTGCGGCCGACTGGGTCGCGCGTGCGCTGGGCACCCGATACCGGCTCCTGGACCAGGGCACGGCCCTGGAGTTCACGAGCTCCTACGCATGGCTGGAGGCGACGCCCCCCGTGGTGCGCACCTTGAATCTCGGCGGCCTGGTCGACCCCGACGACCCGTCTCGGTTTCTGAGCCAAGTCAAGGAGCTGATCAAGGTCTATGCGCTGCGCGCCCCGACGTACAGCATCCGCATGCGCCCGGACGGACGACTGCAGGCGTTCCTTCCCCCGGTCCTCCAGGACCGTCTGGTGGCGGCCTTGCGCGCCATGAGCAACCCGGGCCGCGTGCCCGTGCGTACCGAGACGTCCGCACCGCCGGGCACGGCGCGGATCCAGACCGCGCTCGACCGCCCCGTGCGCGTGGCGTGCGAAGATCGGCCCCTTCCGGAGGTCCTCGCTGTCCTCGCGTTCCAGACCGAGGTAAACCTTGGCTTCGACCACCGAGTGCTGCGCGACCGCTCCACGCCCCATCTGCGTCTGCGCCTGCGCGACGAGCCCCTGCGGCGAGCGTTGCAGGCCGTAGCCGAACAGGCCGGACTGCGCGGCAGTTCGATCGATCCGCACGGGGGCATCTGGCTCATGGCCGACCCTCCCTGGTGGACCCAGGCGGGCAGCAGGCGTCTCTTGTGGGAGGATGTCCCGGTGATCGGGTACGCGGTGCGGGCGTTGGCCGAACGCGAGGGCGGAGAGATCGTCGTCCGCCGGGCCAAGCGAGCTATGCCCACCGACCTGCGCACCGACCCGTCCGTGGCCGTGGTCTACCATGAGCGCAGCGGCAACCTGATCGTTATTGCGCCGTCCGAAGCTCAGGAGACCGTCGAGCAGGTCCTCGCCCGCGCCAAGGAAGAGCCCGCCCCGTCCGATGAACCCGCCGCCGCCGACCCAACCGGAGACTGACTCATGCTCGACGTCGCGCGTCATGGCCGCGAGTATCTCACCGACACCCTGGGCCTGAGTCGCAGGCTGGCCGCCCGCGTGGGTGCGCTCATGCGCCGGCGCATCGCGTGCACCGAGGCCCTGCTGGAGGAGGCGCGCGAGAACCGCGACCTTCAGGACCTGCTGCTCGCTCCCGAGCTTCGCGACGCCGGCGACGAGGTGGGGGCTGTGCTGGAGCGGCTGCTGGACACGGAGCGGTATGCGCAGCTCGCGCGCAGCGCGCCCATTGCGGTCGCCTCCGAGGACGATTGGTCCATCATCGCCCTGGCCGAAGAGATCGAGGCAGAAGAGGGATTCCGTCTCAGCGAGGAGCGCGAAGAGTCCAAAGGGCCCCCGCCGTCTCGCCCGCAGCCGCCGGCGACCCGGCCGGCGCACGCCCGCTCCCAACCCGAGCAGGAAGAGGCGGAGCCCGACGAGTCCTTCACCGAGCAACGCCTCTCCGAACTGCGCGTCGCGGTGTTTGCCAGCGCCTCCAGTGCGGAGCGGGTAGGCGCGCTGCGTCGACTTGCGTTCGCGCCCGTGGACGAGGCCGAACGCGCGCGGGTGTTCGTCCAGGCCCTGGGCGAAGAGGACGCTGCGCTGCGGGCCGCAGCCGCCGGCGCGCTCCAGGCCCTGGGCCTGTCCGGCGACGTGGCGCAGGCCATCCGCTTGCTCGCCGAAGGCACCGAGGAGGAGCGCGATTTCGCCGCCCGGCGCCTGGCCGGGATCGAGGCAGCAGCCGACAGCCTGGAGCGCCGCGCGGCGGTCATGAGTCTACTGGGCACCTTGCGTATGGACGAGAGCTCGAAGGTGCGCGCCTCGGCCGTGCGCAGCCTCAGCCGCGTGGCACCCGAGCTGAAGGGCTTCCGAGACATCCTGGGCGACGTGGTGCGCCTGCTTGTCGAACAGCTTGTGGCCGGACTCGCGGACATGGGCGATCCGGTGCGGCGCGCGTTTCTCGATTTTCAGGAGTTCCATGCCGCGGCCGTCACGCCTCTGCTGATCGAGGAAGCCCGCAAGACGGATTCGCTCGAGATCCGTGCGCTGCTTCTGGGCGCGGCGGCCCGCGGCAAGGCCCCCGACGACCTGCGGGCCCATCTGCGCGCACTCGTGGCCGACTGCTTGATGGCCCTGCCCGCGGAATCCCCGGAGGCGCATACCCTGGGGACCTTTCTCGTAGACCAGGGCGACGCAGGCGTAGCCGAGATTCTTGCCCGGCTCGACGGCGTGGACATCGCGCACCAACGGTTCCTGGTCCGGCTTCTGGACAACACCGCGCGGTTCCGCACGCTCTCGGATGCGTTGCGCATACGCCTGGCCGAGCAGGGGCTCGATCTGCTGCGGAGCGGTCCGCGCCACCTGCAGGCCGACCTGTTCGAGTCGCAGCTCTTGTACCCGGACGCGCTCGAACCCGAGGCGCGCGCGCGCGTCGCCCAGGCGGTAGTCGCCTCCGCGCGCCACCTTGCGGTCCCTCAAATCCTGGAAAACGCCGAAGGGGTGCTCGTCCATCTGGGGCCCGCGGTGATTCCCGTGCTGCTCGATGCCGCACTTCAGCACCTGGAGGGGATCGAGGGCCCGCTGGCCTGCCGCGCGCTCGGACGGATCGCAGCCGATGCGGACACCCAGGCCGCCGACCAGGTCGCCGCCCTGCGCGAGGCCCTGCGTCGCTTGCAGGCGGCCAGCTTCACCCCTGCCGGCAACCGGCGCGAGCTGTACGTGGCCATGGGCCGCATCTGCGCCACCGGCGCGTTCGAGGAAGAGGTCACCCGGGTCATCCGTAGGAACCTGTTCAACCGGCTCGAAGGGTCCGCCGCGGATGCGGGCCTCATTGAGGCACTGGGCTGGATGGCCGCCAGCCCCACCGAACGACCGGAGGTCCTTCGCGAAATCGCAGACCAGGCCTTCGGGCACCTGGAGGCCGAAACCCCGGAGACCACCGTCTCGACCAAGATTCAGCGCGGCGAGGAAGTGTTCGTGCTCGAGGGCCAGCTCGAGATCTATGCCGAGCTGCTGCCCGCGTGTATCGACGCACTCGAACACATCGTGCTCTCGCCCAGCGCGCCTGCCGATATGGTTTCCGCGTTCACGCGGCGCCTGTTGGGATGCTGGCGCGAGTCGGTGAGCTTCCGCGTGCAATGGAGCCCCGCGAACGTGACACGGCTGACCACCATGCTCGGGGAGACGGGCGCGAGCGACCGCCTCTCCCAGCCCCTCAAGGCCGAGATCGTGCATACCCTCGCCGGCCGCATGAGCGAGGTGCCCGTGCTTGAGGCGCTCAGCCGCGTGCTCGAAGCCGCCGGCGCCAGTCCGGAAATGGACCGTCTCGCCGCAGCTGTGGCCATGCGGATCCTGCGCATGATGGAAGAGGAAAAGGACCTCACCATGGAGGACCGCGAGGTCTACCTGCGCGTGCTCGGGCGCGTGGTGAGCCGTGGAGCCTTGGAGGTGCGCGGCGGCGGCGGCGAGCGCCTCATGCAACGCGCCGTTGAGGAGATCGCGCTGGGCATGTCCGACGGCGTGCCCAACGCCATGGGCATCATGCTTGCGCTACGCGAGAGCCCCCGCCTGCCCGACGCGCTGCGCGCCACCGTGGCCAAGGAGCTGGAGCGCTTCACCACGCTCATGCAGCACTAGGCTGTTCCGGTGCCATGAAGCCCGGCGGAGGCGCAAGCCCCGCCGCCCGCAGCCGGCCCACCCAGTCGATCTCAGTGTACAGAATCGTGGCCGCGGTCACGCCCAGCGGCAGGGCGAAGAGCCCCGCCCCCGGGATGGCCAACAAGAGCACCATGGCCGCGCCCAGTCCCAGGCGCTCCCACCACCGACCTTTGAGTCCGACCCGCCGATGCGCGGGGCGCAGGAGGTGCCGCGCCAGGGGCACGTCGTAGAACCCCATGCCTTCGTAATAGGCCCCGACCACCAGCAGGGGAACCGGGCCCACGACCGGGATGAGCAGAAAAGGCAGGGTCAGGATGGTGAACAGGATCTGGCGCAGGGCCACGCTCGCCGAGTCCCGCAGGCTGTACAGGGTGATCTTCAACCACATGCGCCACGGGAGCTCCGGCTCGCCGCCACGGCCGCAGACCACGTGCTCCACGCGCTCGGAAAGGAGGTCGTTGATCGGGGAGACCAGCACCAGCCCGATGGGGGTGAACCCGAACACAAGCACCACGACGTACAAGGCGAGCAGCACGCCCCACTTGACAATGCGCAAGAACCATTCGCCGAACCAGCCAAGCCAATCCGGCGCCCACGCGGACACGTTCAGCGCGGAAAACGCAGCCAGCAGGATCGCGAACAGGAGGATGAACGCGAGCACGTTCGCCAAGAAGGGGAGCACCGCGTACCGGCGCAGGCCGCGCTGATGCGCCAGGAACTGCGCGGCACGCAGCGGACTGAAGAACCCGCGCACGAACTGGGCGACGGGGCTGCGGGCACCTCGCTCCATGGCGGGGTTCCTTGCGGCGGGACTGCGGCGCTCAGGTTGCCTGCTCGGGGCCCGCTTCACTGCTCTCCGAGCCCTGGGCCGGGCAGGACCCCTGGGAAGCAGCCACCACCGGGCAGGTTTGCACCGTCTCCTCCCCGCCCGGGCAGTCATGCCAGAACACCGGGCACACCCCCGGTCCCATGCCGTTGCGTGCGGGCATGGTCTCCATGCAGTGCGCGTATGGGCATTGGCCACCCTGGGCCTGCCAGTCGGGGTTGGGATCGGTGTTGAACGAATACCCGCACTTGGCGCACAGGCATGCGTGGCACTGCAGCCGCCCGTCCGGACCGTCCGCGCAGGTGTCGCGACCCTCGTCGCGCACCTCCTGGCACAAGTCCAGGAGCGGGCGCAGGGAGTCCTCGTACCCGCCGCGGTAGTACATCTCCAGGTCGTCGCACGCCGCTGCGTACTGGCCGGCCCGCATGAACAGCCACGCGCGTACAAGGTACGCGGGCAACGCCTCGTCGGGCGGATCCTCGCCCGCGCGCTTGATCGACCGCGCGGCCGCCTCCAGGGCCTCGGCCCATCGGCCCAGATTGCGCAGCGCCACCGCCCGGTAGGCGTGGCCGAACGGGTCCTCCGGCCGCAGCTTGACCACCATGTCGAAGTCTTCGAGCGCCTCCTCGTCGTGCCCGGTCTCCACGAGCGCATACCCGCGGTTGCCCCATGCGCCCTCCATCTCCGGACAAAGGCGGATCACCTCCTCGAACCCGCGAATCGCCGCCGGATAGTCCCCGTCGGTGAGCAGGCCATGCGCCTCGGCGAATCGCTCGTGGACGTTCTTCTCAGCCATGCAGTCGCCTCACTTCAGTGTCTCAGCCAGCGAAAGCGGTCGGCAAAAACGCCACACACGCCCGCCACAAGTCCGCCAGCGCCTTGCGGTCCAGATCGCGAACCTCGGGCGCAACCGCGACCGGACCGCTGTACCCGGCGCGCGCCAGGGCTGTCAGCATTCTCCGCGCGCGCTCTTCATTGTCAAGGCGCAGGCCTGCCTGCGGACGGTCGGTCGCGTGCAGTCGCACGTGCCAGACCTGCGCGGCGAGCCGGCCAACGGCTTCGGGGCCGAGCTCCGCGCGGTCCAGGTCCGCGTCTTCGAGCGCCAGGCCCACGGTCGCCGGGGCCTGCGCGAGCAGGCGGTCCCGCTCCTCCGGCTGCGCGAGAACCGGGCCGCCGATCATAAGCGCGAGCCGCACCCCGCTGCGCGTGAGCGCGGTATCCGCGTCGTAGATCACGTCCAGCGCATATCCGCTCGCGTCCGAACGGGGCTCGCCCGCCGCGCTCTGAACTACGGCAAGCGGACTTTCCAGGGCCTGCGCCAGATCGACCGCTGCCAGCAGGCTCTCGCGCGCACTGCGCTGCGCCGCCCGGTCCGAGAGGCCCAACGGCACCTCCATGCGCACGGCGATCGCCAGCAGTCCGCTCCCGCGCAGGGCCCGAATCAGGTTCGTGCGCGCGAGCCCGACCATGCGCCGCGGGTCGGCCAGGCCGCCGCGCGTGCCGTCGAGCTCGACCGACGGGAACCCGGCCCGCCCGACCGCGGACAGGCATTCCGGCGCGCGGAACCCGCGCGCGCTCGGGATTGCGAGCGCCGCCTGCGGCACGTGGCCGAGACCTGTTTCGTTCTGACCAGGGGTGAGGATGGGCATCCGGCTACCCTTTCGTTTGCGGCGGCATTCCCGTACACACCGCGGCCCAGGTCGCGCGCAGCTCCTCGCCAATCCGGACCTGCCCACGCCCGCGCACGCGCTCCACGTCGATTAGGCGCCCCTGCGGAGTGAACCTGGCCCGGGCCCGGAAGAAGCCCGGCGAGGCCTCGGTCAGCATCCCGTACCGCCGGTCCCCGAGCAAGACCTCGTCCCCCTGCTCGCTGCGGGTGACCTGCGCGCTCACGTACCCGTCCGCGAACCAGGCGAAGAGGGTCCCGCGTTCGGAGGCAAGGGCCCGGTCCACCAACGGATCGCTCGGCCGGTCGAATCGGCGAAATCGGATCGGGCGGGGCCGCCACGCGCTCAGGTACCCGGTGCGGATGTCCCCTTCCTCGTTGCGGGCCACCACGCGCCAGAGCAAGTTTGCACTCAGCAACGAAGGCATGGCGCGCACGGCCGCGGTCTCGAATCCCGCATGGCCCAGTTCGCGCAGGGCGCGCGTACGCGCCCAATGACTCAAGCCCAGTCCCACGACCAGATAGCCCGTGGTCAGCACCAGCACCGCTACCGCAACAGCCCGCCGCCGGTGGACAAGCCTGTTGCGCGCAATCAGCCCAACGGCCAGCGAGACGAGCAGCGGCAGCGAGTAGACCGGGTCAATGATGCCCACCGCGTCGAGTGCGAACCGGCGCGTGCTCACCGGCGCCAGAAGCTGCGTGCCGTACACCGTGCACCAGTCGAGAAGCGGCTGGGTGAGCAGACACAACCACACGAGCAGCGTCCACGTTCTCATTCGGCCGCGCTTCGAGAGCTTCCACACCGCCCAGCCCAAGGCCGGCGCGACCAGGGTGAGCACCAAGACCGAGTGGGTGACGCCGCGATGATGCACGAGCGACGCCCACGGCCCGGCGAAGCCCGCGACCATGTCCAGGTCCGGCAGGAACGCCGCCAACGCCCCGTACCCGATGGCCCGCCGGCCCAGCCGATGGCTGAAGCCCGCCTGACCGACCGCCGCGCCCAACAACGCCTGCGTGACCGAGTCCATGAGCCCAGCTCCGCGGCAAAAGCCACGGACAAGCGCCCGTGGCCTCTTCGCCTTGCTCTCCGCCGCCGCGGCAGGGTTCAGGCGGTCTTGTCGTCGCGGCCCTTGGCCTTGCTCCCGTCGCGCAACAGCTTGCCGATGCGACCCAGGGCCTCCTGGTCGGGCAAGGCCTGGCGCTGCGCCTCGAGGTTCTCCCGCTGAATCGCCTCGTAGACCTCCTTGCGGTGCACCGCTACCTCGCGGGGCGCGCGGATGCCCAGCCGGACGCTGTCGCCCTTCAGGTCGACGACCGTGATCTCGATGTCGTCGCCAATCATGATCGTCTCGTCCTTGCGCCGGCTCAGGACCAGCATCAGCCGCCCTCCACTACCTGCGCGCCCTGGTCGTCCGGCCGGAAGACTCGGTGGCGGGTCGAGTACGCGGGGTTCACCAGCACCGCCTGCATGCCCAGCCGCGCCTCCACGTTGAAGATGAGCGGCCCCAGCAGGTTCGCGGTCATCTCTCGCGGATCGGGCGGAATGCACAGGATCAGGCACACGAGCGCCTGGTCGGGCGAGTCCAGCTTGAGCAGCTCCAGCACGTTCTCGCCGACCTCGACCTCATAATCCGAGACGATCAGGCGCGCCTCGCAAATGACGAAGGCGACGTCGGGCCGGTCCACGGACTGGAGCCACTTGAACACCCCGTCCTCGCCGCAGTCGAACAGCACGAAGCTGCGGCAGTCGGGAAGGCCCACCACGCCCTCGGGGAACTCGATGCGGCTCTCGTCGGGAACCTCGATTTCGCCGAACCGGCTGGTCTGTACCTTCACGGGCTGAGCGCTCCTTCGCGAACCGACAAGATATTATACGGTCGGGGAACGTCCATGCAACCGCCGACGGTCAGATGAAGTCGACCAAGCTCATGGGCAGGATCTGCGCGGCGACCTTCAGGGACGCGTTGTACACGTTGGTCTCGGCCTGGAACCGGACCACCGCGTCCGCGTAGTCCAGGTCGATACGCTGGCTGAGGATGTTCGTAAAGCTCGTCTGCTCGTCCTTGATCCGGCTGCGCAGCATCTGGAATCGGTCCACCTTGGCGCCCGCCTCGGCCCGGCCAGCCAGCACGCGCTCGAGGTCGGTCTCGAAATCGCCCAGCAGGTCGTGCAGGGCCTCGGCGTCGTTGGACTGGCCCGCGCTGATGACGTCCGACAGGGTGCTGAAGATGTTGCCCTCGCGCCGCTTGCCGCTCAGTCCCAGGCCGCGAGGCCTGAGCACGATGTCCGTATCGTCGGCCGTGTAGTCCTGCACGTTCACCGACCCAGACAGCCCGGACTGCGACCCCGGGGCTTCGCTGAGCGTGATCGTGAGCTCGTTCGGGGCCACCGGCGGCCAGACCCCGGGCTCGTTCCCCGAGCCCGTTGCCACCAGATTTGTGTGCCCGGCGTCGCTGTACAGGTTCACGGTGTACACGTTCGGCGCGCCCGGCGTCTGCAGGAACTCCGCGTACAGCTCGCCGCCGGGGGCTGCGTTCACGCCGGCCTGGATGCCCTGGATGTTCCAGCGCGTGAGCTGGTCGTCCTCGTTCGATTCGACCAGGAACGGCCCGTCGTCGAATACGTGCAGCGTGGCGCCCGCCAGCCGGCTGGCGAGCTCGATGGACCGGCCGTCCTCGGTGATGGCCGCGCGAGTGTAGGTGTGCGAGCCCTCCACCGCGTTCATGAAGTCCTGCACCGTGGCGAAGGTAGCCATGAGCGTGATATCCGTGTCATCGGCGAGGTACTCCAGGTTCACGCTGCCGCCGACCTGGTCGTGGGTGCCCTGGCCGATAAGCTCCACGCGGCCGTTGTCTTCGCCCGCCTCCAGCACGCCGCTGGCCACGAGGTCCGCCTTGGCCGCGTCCGCGTACACGTCCACCGTGCGCGTGCCCGCCGCGTCCACCACGTCCACATACAGAATCCCGTCCCCATCCGTGTCCACGCCGCGGCGCAGGCCGTGGACCTGCCAGCCCCGCACCTGGTCAAAGGTGTCGTTCTCCTCCTCGAAGGCCTCGACCTGCACCGTGGCGCGGAACGCCTCGGGGAAGCTGATCGCGGTCTCGATGTCGTTGTCGTCGGCGATGTAGTTCAGCTCCACCGTGCCCGACAGGCCGCTGCCGTTGTCCGGCGTCAAGGTGACCGTCCCCGACGCCGTGGAGCGCGTTCCCACGGCCACGCGGTCAGTCGTGCCGCGCGCGCTGTCGCGAAAGGCCTCCACCTGGTAGGTACCGCCCACGTTCGTGACCGTCCAGTACAGGTTGCCGTCCGGATCGGTGTTCACGGACTCGGTGAGCCCCGCGAGCTGGTACCCGTGCAGGTTGTTGTTCGTGTCTCGGGTTTCGGCCAGGGCCGGGTCCACGAGGTCGTCGCTTCCGTTGGCGATGGTGATGGGCGTACCGTGGTAGTCCGGGATGTCCGCGAGCAGGGTCTGCGGCGTAAGGCCCGCGGTCAGATCGTCGCCCACGATGCCGTCGAAGACCGCGGTCACGTAGCTCACCCCCTCGCCGCCGAAGGCGAGGTCCACCGTGCCGGCGATGCCCGTACCCGAACCGCCGTCATTGAGGGTGATCGTGCCTTCGGTGCCCGACCCGGTGGCCGCCAGCGTAGTAAGCGTCGCGTCGGAATACACGTCGATCTGGTAGTTGCCGCCCCCGAGATCGGTGACGTCGAAGTAGAGCTCGCCGTTGGGCCCCGTGTCCACGCGGTCGACCCCGGTCAGGCTGTAGGCGCTCAGGTTCTCCAGCGGGTCCGAGGTCTCGACCAGGGTCACCGGCCTGCTGCGGTCCAGGAGCCCCAGGTCGCGCGCAGTGGTGTTGTTCGCCACCTCGTAGACCTCGATTTCCGTGCCGTACAGCAGGGGATCGTCCTGGCGGATCATCAGGCCCGTGCGGGTCGGGTTGGGCGCCGCGGTCAGGTTTGTGGCGCGCATGATCAGGTCGGCCACGTCCTCCAGGGTGTCCGCGGAGCGCAGGTCGACCTCGGTGTAGACCTCGTCGATGACCGGACCGATAGGATTGGTCACCACGGAGTGGCGGATCTGGATCGAGCCCTCGGCCACGCCCCGGCCGCCGTTGAGGTCTTCGAGCCGAGAGGAGGTGTCCACGTCCAGGTTCACCTCCGGTTCCAGGACTCGGGACCGGCGGCGCGTCACCAGCGCGCCGAACACGTCGCTCGCCTTCACGTTCATGGGCACGAAGGAGTTGCGATCCACCTGCAGGGTGATGTCGTCCTCATTGCCCCGGAAGTTCACGTACTTGGTGCCCACAACCTCGAACGGATCCTCGATCGTGCGGGTGCCTCCGAACAGGCAGCGCCTCCCCACCTTCCGATTGGCCACGGCCACGATTTCCTGCAGGATCGACTGCACCTCGAGCACCGTGCCCTGCCGCATCGTGGGGGTGGTCGTGTCCTGGGCCATGCTCACGGTGTGGGCCTTGGCCGTGCTCTGCAGGTCGTTGACGTCCTGGAGCACGGAGTCCGTGAGCCCCAGGAACGACTCGCCCACGTCCAGGTTGGACAGGTATTGCTCCATGTCCGAGAGCATGGACTGCAGCCGGATGGCGTCGTTGGTGGCCAGCGGGTCATCCGAGGGCGTGAGCACCCGCCGCCCGGTCGCCATCTGGTTCTGCACGTCCAGCAGCCGCGCGTAGTTGTCCAGGATATTGTTGATCGCCGTATTCGCCGAGATCTGCGTGGTCACGCGCATGAGTCTGGTCCCCCACGTTCGGCGACCCCGATTCGTCCGGGGCCGCAGCTACATGCCGATCAGGGTCTCGTACAGGATGTCGGCCGTTGAGATGAACCGCGCCGCACTCTGGAACGACCGCTGGAACTGGATCATGCGCGTCAGCTCCTCGTCCAGGTTCACCCCGGAAAGGTCCTCGCGCTGGTTTTCCGCCCGCTTGAGGATGTCGGTCTGGGTTTCGAGCAGGCTCTCCTTCTGCGAGAACTCGATGCCCAGGCGCCCCACGATGCCCTGGTAAAAGTCGTCCACCGTGGCCGTGCGGTTTTCGTACACCGGGGCCTGCCGCAGCTGAAGCAGGGCCACGGCGTTCGCGTTGTCTCCGGGCTCGAAGGTCCGCGACCCGGCCACGAGCTGCGGACCGTCCACGATCGCGCCTTCCACGCCGATGGAGCCCGCGTCGTACCCGTTGAACAAGTTGTTGAACCCCAGCGCGGCCAGCACGCCGCTGGTGTCCCGGCCGAATCCGAAGGTGTAATTCTCGGATTGGCTCTCGATGGTCACGCGATTGCTGGTGTCCACGGTCACGTTAAACACGTTCTCGAACCGCTCCTCGAGCGCGTTCTGGATCTTGTTCACCAGGGCGTTGTTCTGCGTGGGGGGCGGGGCGGTGTCATCGTACAGGATCGTGTCCGCCTCCCCGGTGTCGTCCAGATCGATCTCGATGTTGATGGGCGTCACCTCGCCGGTAACCTCGTTGCGCACATGGATCTCGAAGTTGCCGTTCTGGATCGTGTAGGTCTCGGAGAGCGGGTCGAAGTCGTACCCGATCTCGTCCAGCGCCGCGGTGGGGTTGGTGACCGCGTTCGCGCTCGTCGCACGCGTGTAGCCTTGCAGGCCCTGGCCCTGGGTGTGGATGCGGTTGAATTCCCACAAGAGCTGCCCGGCCAGGCGATCCATGTCCTGCTTGTAGCTGAGGATCACCTCGTCGCGCAGATTCTGGTACGCGCCCAGGAGTCCGCGGCCAGCCTCCACCTCGTCCAGGTCGCGCTCGAATACGGCCACGTCAACGAGCGCGTCGTCGCTGCTCTGCCGCTCCGTGGTGAGCTCGAAATACTGATCCTCGAATACCAACAGCCGCCCCTTGAGCGACACAACAGCCGCGCCGTTGGGCTCCTCGACTACCGTGATGTCCAGGTACCCCGCCAGCTCCTTCAGGCGCTCGGTGCGCTGGTCGCGCGTGTCGTTGGCCACCACCGGACCGCTGCCCGCCTGCTCGGTGCGCACGATGTCGTGATTGAGCTGGGCGATTTCCGCGAGCAGGCTGTTGATGTCGTCCACGAGCCGCACCACGTTGTTGTTCAGGCGCACTCGCATGTCGTAGAGCTTGCTGTCCATGGCCTGGAACGCGTTGGCCAGCACCTCGGCCTGGTTCACCATGGCCCGCCGGGTGGACACGTCCTCCACGTGGTTGTTCACGTCCGAGAGCGCGTTCCAGAACTTGTCGAGCTCCGTGGAGATGTCGTTTTCCGAGAGCTCGTTGAACAGGGCCTCGATGCTCTCGTACGTCTGGATCTGGGCGTCGTAGTAGCTGTGCAGGCTGTTGGCCTCGCGCACCTGGCGCTCCAGAAACTCGTCGGCGATGCGCCGGATGGTGCGGATGCCCACGCCGCTGCCCACCGCGCCGAAGCTCTTGAGCGACGGGTCGCGCGCCTCGGTGAGCGCCCGCTGGCGGGTGTAGCCCGGCGTGGCAGCGTTGGCCACGTTGTGGCCCACGGTGTTCAGGGCCGTCTGGTTGCTGAGCAACCCCGACGCGCCGATGTTGAGCGTATGGAACCCCATGACCTCTCCTCCCCTGGGTCTCTGTCCCCCCTAGGCGGTCTGGTCCAGCAGGCGGACGGTCTCGCCGCCGCTCTGCCCGCCGGGGGTGTAGGTGCCCGGGACCGTGCGCGCCTCGGCGAGTGCGGCGAAGAACCCGCCCAGGTGCTCCAGGCACCGGCGCAGGAGCACCGCGTTTTGTTCGGCTCGATGCCGAAGCGCGCTCATGACCTGCTGGAGCTTCTTCCACGCGGCCTCCAGGCCCGTGGCCTCGGGGCCGGCCGCCTGGATCACCTGTTCCACTCGTACGGGCTCGGACCATCCCCGCTCGGCGGCCAGGGCGCGTACGAGCTCGGTGCGCTCCGCCTCCAGCGCATGGGCCTCGGACACGAGCTCGGCCTCGCGCTGAGTGAGCTCATCGATGCGCGCGGTATCGTTGGCCACGATGGAGGCGCGCTTCTCCTCCTCGAGCGCGAGCAACTGCTCGTGCAGGCCCACATGGGCTTCGAGGATCTTCTTGAGTCGCTCAACGATCTGTTCCATGGTCTTGCCCTCGATTACCGTGAGGTGGCCTCGGCTTCCGCGGGCCCCGCCGCACGCGCGCGGCCGAGCAGGCTGCGGGCCACGAGGTCGCTGAGGCCCAGCTGTCCCCGCTGAACTACCCGCTGGGCGTACGACTCGTACAGAAGCTCGCGGAACATCCGCTCGCCGCTGCCGCCGAACCCGATCTGTTCCATCGGAAGCGCGCCCTGCATGTTCTTGAAGGCCTGGCCCACCAGCACGGCGGTGAACTCCTTGGCCAGGGCGCGCAGTCGTTCCCGGTCGGTCCCGTACGCGCGTCCGGCCAGGGGATTGAGGCCGCCCTGGGCATACCCGGGCGTGGGCGGCACTGTGGGCGAAACCGGGGTCATGCGCACTCTCCCTACTCGACCACAAGCTCGGCGTGCAGCGCGCCGGCCTTGTGCAGGTTTTCGATGATGGTGATCACGTCCCGCGGCCTGGTCTGCATGGCGTTGAGCGTATTCAGGAGCACCTGCAGGTTCTCGGTCTGGCCCAGGGACTCGGCCATCTCAACGAGGCGCTGTTCTGCCTGGGGGCCGTGGACGATCTGCGGCGGCTGGGGCACGCCCTCTCGCGGCTCGGGCCGTTCCACGAGCACGCGCAGGTCGCCGTGAGCGATGGCCGCGCGGCTGACCTTCACCTGGCCGGTGATGACTACTGTGTTCGTGGCCCGGTTGATGACCACGCGCGCCGGCACGTCCACGTCCACCGGCGTCTGCAAGACGCTTGAGACGTACTGCACCTTGCGCTGGCGGTAGCTGTCCGGGATCTTCACGATCACCGTGCCCGCGTCCAGCGCCTGGGCCGGGCCCGGAATGGACCGGGTCACCGCGTCGAATCCCAGGCGGCTCAGATACGCCTCCAGGTCGGGATTGAGCGTGTCCGAGCTGTTGATCACCTTGGCGATGTTGGCCGCGTCGCTGAAGCTGGGGCGCTTCAGCAAGAGCTCCACCGTGTCCATATCCGTCAAGTACTGCGTGTCGTGGCTGCGCACGATCTGGGCGCCGTTGGGAATGCCGCCCGTGGTGCCGAACCGGTTCTCGGCGCCTTCGCCGCCGATGAGCACCCGGCCCGAGGCCACCGCGTAGATGGGCCCGTCCGTGCGGGCGCGCAGGTTCGTGCGCACCAGGGTCCCGTTCTCCAGGCTCTCGGCGTCGTGCAGGCTACTCACGCGCACGTCCGTGGCCACGCCGGGTCGGGCAAAGGGCGGAATTTCGGCGGTGACCGCCACTACGGCCACGTTCTCGCCCTCCACGTCGGCCTGGTTCACGTTGATATTTTGGCGAGCGAGCAGGCGCTGCACGGCCTTGCGCGCGGACTCGGCCTCGTCGCCCGTGCCCTGCAGGCCCGTGACGAGCCCCGTGCCGCGCACCCGGATCGGCCGCACACCCTTCAGGGTGACCAAGGCCTGGACTCGCTGAGGTTCGGCCCCCGCACGGCCCGCCAAGACCGCAACGACAGCCATCAAGACCAATCGAAATCGCTTCTGGAACACCGTCTTCTCTCCGTTCTTCGCCGCAGCCGGCTAGAAGGGGCTCAGATAATCGAATACTTTCGCCAGCCAGCCGCGCTTGGTAGCATCGCTGATGTTGCCCTGCCCCTCGAACTTCACGGCACGATCCATCACATACTTCGCGTCTACACTGTTGTCGGCCAGGAGCGTGGTCGGGTCCACGCGGCCCGTGAAGATGACCGTCCGTTCTTCCTCGCCGATCGTGACCGAGCTGCGCGCCTCCACGATCAGGTGCCCGTTGGGCCGCACGTCGATCACTTCGCCCGAGAGCACGGTCTGCGCGGTCGACGTCGTATCCGTCTCGCCCTCGGCCTCGTGCGTACGCTCGGTCTCCACCGCCAACTCGGGCTTGCGCACGTCCGGAAACGGCAGGGCAATGATGTCGCCGTCCCGGTCCTTGGTGATCTTGAACAGCTTCTCAAAGGACCAGCCGAACTCGGTCTCCTTGCTCGTGTCCGTGCCCGCCTCGTGTCGGGCGGTGGTCTTCTCGTTGATCACGATAGTCACGCGGTCGTGCTTCTGGCTGGCACGCGGCTGTGCGAGCAGGTCCTCCGTGCCGTAGACGTCGTCCACCTCGGCCGCGCGCGCCGTGCGGCAACCGAGCACGGTCGCGGCCAGCAGTGCACACAGGACTGCGTAGCGCTTGGTCCGCATGTTAGCGGCCCTCCGTTCCGGCAACGAATACCTCTTGCGGCATCACGAGCTCCAGCTCGCCGTCCGGCGTCACCCGCGCGCAGTAGTTCTTCCCGCTCTCCGGGTTGCGCACGGGAATCACCTGGTTTGCGCCGCCGCTGTCGAGCGCTCGTGCAAGCTGGCGGACCGTAAACGCCCCGTTGCGCGCGGTCACGGGCACCACGTCGCCGCGCTTGACGAGTGGGGGCACTTCCACGGCCCCCTGCGTCAAGGGGTCTCCGGCGCTTACGGTCTCGGACATGCGCTTGCCGATCACGGCCTGCATCGCGGTGTAGAGGCGGCAGTCGGCCTCGAGCTCGGCCACGCCCATGCGTACGTCCGCCGGACGTACGGTCGCGCCGCGGCGCAGCGTGCGAACGGCCACCACCGCCGGGGCGCGCATGGTCACGCGTAGCACCGCCTCGACACTTCCCAGCCGCTCGCCCGACGCGTCAAAGAGCGCAAATCCAAACCGCCCTCGCCGCCCCAGCAGGAGCCGCGGGGCCTGCATCACGCTCGCGCAGCGCACCCGACTGGCCTGGTCGAAGTCGTCGTCCAGTCGAACCACCTCGACCGTCGCCTCCGCACCCGGCACGCGGCACACGCGCAGGGCGTACGCGGCCGCCGCTTGCGACACGGCGCGCTGCACGGTGTTCTGCTGCGGCACGGCATGATAGGAACCGGCCGGCTGCACAGCGGGCCTGTCTCCAGAGCCCTGTGCGGCCGATCCGCTTGTCAGGCGCACCTCGGTCGCGCCGCACAGGATCACAGCCTCCCCGCTCAGACCGTGCGCGCGCAGTCGCGCCAGGACGCGCTCTCGGGTGAGCGCCCCCTGGCCGCTGGGCGCCGGACCCAGGAAGATCCGCTGCACGCGCGCGCGCGCTGCGGCCGGACCGGTGATCCGCGCCACCTCGCCCAGGCGCACGTGGCTGCCCTGCACCGTGGCCTCTTCCAGGAGCTCCACGGTCACGCCCGCGCACGCGTACGCAGCCGCCCATGCCACCATGCAGGCGACCATTATCGGGCGCGTCCAGCAACGCGTCACAGGCATGGGATCAGACCTCCGTGTCCTCATGCGCCTATCGCTTCAGGTTGTTGACCGTCTGCAGCATCTCGTCGCTCGTTTGGATCGACCGCGAGTTGAACTCATACGCTCGCTGCGCGGTGATGAGCTTCACCATCTCGTCAATGGCGCTCACGTTGCTCAGCTCCACGAACCGGCCCACGATCGTGCCGAACCCCTCTTCCCCGGGCGTGCCCGCGATCTCGGCGCCGGAGGCCTCGGTCTGGGCGAACAGGTTGTCGCCGACCGGCTCCAGGCCCGCGGGGTTGGCGAACGTGGCCAGCTCCAGCTGACCGGCTTCCTGGATATCGCCCGCCGGGTCGCGATACTGCAACCGGCCGTCCGCGGTCCAGGTCGGGTCCTGCGCGTCCTCGGGCACCGTGATGCCGCCCTGGAGGATCGCGCCGTTGGGCAAAACCAGGTTCCCCTCCGCGTCGCGGTTGAAGGACCCGTCGCGCGTGTACCGGATCTCGCCGTCGCCCGTGTCCACGCGGAAGAAGTTGCGCGCCACGGTGCCTTTGTCCTGGATAAACATGTTGTACGGGTTGCCCGTCTCCAGCATGCCGCCGATCAGAAACATCTTGGTGGTCCCGGTCACGCGCACGCCGTGGCCGACCTGCAAGCCTGCGGGCATCTCGTTGCCGCCGCGCGCCTGAATGCCCGCGGCGCGCAGCCGCTGATAGGCAAGATCGGCAAAGGTCACGTGCGTGCGCTTGTAGCCCGTGGTGTTCACGTTCGAGAGGTCATGGGCGACCACGTCGATGTTCTTCTGCTGCGCGTGCATCCCGGTGGCCGCGGTCCACAAGGCTCGATTCATCATGGCAACTCACCCCCTCCTGCAAGGTCTCGGGCGCCGCGCTCAGCCGCGTACGCTGCCCACGGTCGTGACCGTGCGCCCCAGCACCTGGTCCTGAATGCTCACAAGCCGCATGTTCGCCTGATAGGCGCGCGCGGCCTCGATCATCGCCACCATGGACCGCACCGGTTCGACGGCGGACTCCTCCACCGCGCCGGGCAGCACCTCCACGCCCCCGGGGCTGAGCTGCGCCTCGCCGGGATCGAACAGGTTATCGCCTTGCTTGCGCAGCGCCCCGAGGTCGTCGACCCGCACCAGGCCCAGCTGCGCGAAGGGCTCGCCGGTCAGCTCGTCGAGGACCGCTCCGTCCTCGCGAATGCGGGCCGCCCCGGTGATGACGATCGGCGATCCGCTCTCGTCGAGCACGCGCGTCTCGCCGTCGGCCAGGGTCAGCTCGCCTTCGCTGTTGCGCGTAAAGGCGCCGTCGCGGCTGAGCATCCGCTTGCCGTCGCGCTCCACCTCAAAGAAGCCGTTGCGGTCCCGGATCGCGGCGTTGAGCGGGTTGCTCGTCATGCGGAAGGGCCCCACCTCCCAGGTGGGGTCGGTCTGGTGCAGCCACGCGCCGCCGCCGGTCTTCTCCAGCAGCTCGTTCACCCCGAACCGGTACCCCGGCTGGAGCACGCTCTCGGGCAAAAGCTCGCGCATCGTGGTCACGTCCGGCTTGAAGCCCACGGTGTTGGCGTTGGCCAGATTGTTGGCCACAACGCCGTGGCGACTGGCCTGGACCATGGCCCCCATGGTGGACAGATACACGCCGTTAATCATCGCGTCGCTCCCGGTCGGCGCGCCCTTCCAGCACGCCGCCCACGCGAACGAGCCGCGCGGTGAGCGCGCTCGTCCGGATGGCTCGAAACGCCTCTTCGAACCTGGCGGTCAGGTCCTTGTCTCGGTCTGGTGCCCGATCCCTGGGCATAGATTCCTCCTGCTTCCACAACACCTCGGCACACCTCGGCGCTACACCCAATTCCAACCCTCGTGCCACGCAGCGAACGCATGGGCCATATTCCGAGAATCCGTCTAAGCCGTTCATGTGAAGGGGCTTCCGGAGACGTTCCTCGGAGAGGCGCTCTCGACTGGAGGTGACAAGACGGCAGGGCATGCCGCAGACCGGAACGCGCAATCGGAAAATTCTGCCGGTGCGGCGTTCCTGCTCCGCGACGACAGCCAACGTGTGGAGCTGGACGTCCTGCCGGGTCCGTGGTTTGCAGTGTCCTACTCGGTCCATGGGCTGCCCAAGGGGGGCCGCCCGTCCGCACGAGCATAAAGGCCCTTTACAGGCCGTACTCGGGCGGCTACCTTGTCTTGACCCGACGGGAGTCCCGCACCGAGGGCAATGGCCATGAAGTCACTGATCGAAGGATTGCGCAAGAATCTGCGGTCGGTCATCCGCGGCAAGAACGCGGAGATCGACCTGCTGCTTGCCGCGTTCCTCGGCGAGGGCGACGTACTGCTCAACGACGTCCCCGGCGTGGGCAAGACCACGCTCGCCAAGGCCTTCGCCGCCTCTATCGAAGGAAGCTTCCACCGCATCCAGTTCACCCCGGACCTGTTGCCCGCGGATATCCTGGGCGGCAGCATCTACAACCCGCGCGAAGGCACCTTCTTGTTCCGGAAAGGACCCATCTTCGCGAACGTCCTGCTCGCGGACGAGATCAACCGCGCCAGCCCCCGGACCCAGTCGAGCCTGCTGGAGGCCATGGCCGAGGGTCAGGTGAGCATTGAGGGGCGCACCTACCCCTTGCCGCGGCCCTTCTGGGTGATCGCCACGCAAAACCCCATCGAATACCATGGCACCTATCCCCTGCCCGAGGCGCAGCTCGACCGGTTCGCCATGCTACTGACCCTGAGCTATCCCCCCGAGAGCGAGGAGCTCGGAATCCTGGCCAGCCACAAGGAGACGCACCCCTTGCTGGCGCTCTCGCCGGTGGCCAAACCGGAGGACATCCTCGCGGCCCAGCAGGCCGTCCGACGCATCCACGTGGACTTGGACGTGGCGCGGTACATGCTCGACCTGGTCACCGCAACCCGCCGCGATGCACGCCTGCAGCTCGGCGTCTCGCCGCGAGGCAGCCTCACCCTGTACCGCATGGCCCAGGCTCATGCCGCTGTCGGCGGCCGGGAAGCGGTATTGCCGACGATGTGAAGGCCGTGGCGGTCGAGACCCTGGCTCACCGAGCCGTGCTGGAAACCAAGGCCAAGTATTCCGGCTTGTCCTTGGAGACCGTGGTGCGCGAGATCCTCGAGCGCGTGGCCATCCCTGTGTGA
>Ga0180431_10002309_pt1 | contig 25673 bp, 23 predicted proteins | sample SS_ome_11_FD_132459 | JGI IMG/M metagenome (GOLD analysis project Ga0180431, IMG submission 132459) | Hypersaline lake sediment archaeal communities from the Salton Sea, California, USA - SS_1_MS_1 metaG | ecosystem: Environmental > Aquatic > Non-marine Saline and Alkaline > Hypersaline >... | reverse complement strand
CAACTCTTCCAACGGCTGGCGCAGCTGATAATCCGCCCACTTCGCCCGGCAGCTTTTTCTCCTCCACATAGGATCACCAAGCACATGCACGTATACACTCTGTCCGCCATCATACGTATCCAGGTGAACCCCGTCTTTACCTACAATAGCAATATCGCCGCTAAACAGGGTCCCGTCTACTATCAAGCCTGTCAGTCCGCCTCTAACCGCTGCCAATGTAGACGCTACAAACGACAACACGCCGGCAGGATATGTATACGTGTCAGGGGCAAGCGTGGTAGACCAGCTGTTGAAATTCTCTACATCAGCTATCAGCAGTCCGCTGTCGCGAGCATTGCTGTCGTAAAACCGAATCACCGGATCAGAGATAGCCCGATCAACAGTGGCCGTCAAGAAAGACAAGCTGGCTGTGTGTCTGACACTGAGCGTTATCTCCGACGTGGTGACTGTCACGCTATGTAGAAAAACCCTGTCCACGTTCTCCAGAACAACAGGATAAAATCTGGCATCCAGGAATACGTCATCATCGGGCGCATAATCCAATTCCAGGCCGGCTTTCGCATCCTCAAACGGATACGCTAGCTGCCGCGTAGCATCAAACCACTGACCGTATCGAATCTCAGCCATCTATTCGATCCCTACACAGAAGTCTTCCACGTCAGCCGGCACATAGAAATAGATCGTATGATCGTCGCCTCTGTCCGTGTTCGGTACAAGATACCCGCCTTTGAGCTCGATGAAAATCCTTCCGTAATGATCCGGCACGGCTCCGTTAATCTCAAAGATAGCATCCACGCCGTCCAAGCACTGGTTGCCTTCAGGATGCCTCCCGCAGGGACCTACGTACCGACCCAGCACGGAAGGATCGTCTTCCCAGTCAAGACCAATAGTTATGCACGTGCGAATGCCGGTCGCATCACACCTGGTCTTGTGCCCCGGCAATGGCACGCTATATCGATCCACCAGCTTGTATTGTCCCGTTCCCACTACGATATCGCCATCCGCTGCCAATGTAACATCCCCGATCAACTGAGCAATATCACCGTACTTCCCAGCGTACTCTACAGAATCGGCTGAATAATATGCTAGAGACCTGGAACACAACCCTGATTGCTCTGCTGTGGAAAACCTGTACGCACGAAGCATACTACCAGTCGTAATTCCACGACCAAACGCTACCCACCCTGTTACGCCTGCGACCAGCCCTTCAATGCTGTATGTCCGATAAGGTTCTACCAGTGCTGCATTAACAATTCCAATCTCGGTTATCTCGTATTCAACAGCCGCGGCTTCCGCCAATTCGGGAGACTGTGAGGAGGAACTGCTGCTGCTGCTGCTGCTGCTGGAAGAAGCTTCCTCCGCTTCCACCTCACGCTTGCCCATTAGCACCAGGGTCGCGATGTTAGGACTGACTGAAATCGAACCTATCCAGCATTCCAACCAACGTTCAGGCAGGACTATCGACAGATCTACTAGAACATCATTCGGCAGCTGCAGAGCGGCATCGTCGATACCAGACGCGTTGACGGATAGCGGATAGCTGTCCTGCTCGCGTCTGTTGTAAAATTCTGCGTAGATCGTATTGGCCATGCTACACCGTATCCAAATCAGCTTTGGGATTATCGTACACTGTCACTGTCTTGCTTATCCCGCTACACAGCGACACCGTAGTAGCGCCTTCCAGCTTATCAACTGCGAACGTAACAGTCACTGAACTGCCTCCGAAGCCAGCGACCGGAATGAGCGTGATCTGAAACGGCAGATATGATTGTACCGTATACGGACCCAGAGGCTGAGTCAGTGTGCGCTCTAACACAAAAGCCTGCCGAGCAGTACCGTCTATATCCACCGCAATCGGATCTGCCTGCTTCCAAGCTCCGCCTGCGTGCTGCGGCGGCTCAAACGTGTACCAGCAATCTCCAGCCGGTATGCAGTTAGTGGTAGCGCATGTCACTGTCACCTTGACGTGCATGTTAGGAAACTGCGTAGCATTGCAGCACTGCAAAATGGCTTCCGCCGTAAACGCCTTGTCATACGCGTGCGGATGCACCCTGAATAACACATCGAAGCAATAATTCTCAGGCGGGGTGCCGGACTCGTAGTGGCACTCGGCTTCCATGTCCGCAGCGTCGTTGAACCGCTCAAGTAGATCCTCGTATCTGGCTGCTGCCGCCTGGATGTTGTCGTCAATAGCGCCTAACAACCAGTTCAATCCGCGTAGCCGTTCATACAGATCGAAATAATCTTGACACGTACAGCAAGGCTCGCTGCACACATTCATTACCATTATCTGCGCACCATCACTCGTCGTAAGCACGCACTGCGAGCCGTCGATCGATACGTTACCAAAAGCATTGGGCAAAGCACCCGCTAATGAGTAGATATAGTCAGACGTGTGAGGACAATTATAATCTCGCCCACGCCCGGCCCCAGGCGCCATAGTCAGCTCTATCAGCTCCTCGTCAGCATCAATCGACATGTCGGTATTGTAGCCTTCGTACAGAATCGCATCCTTGTTTCTGTCGATGTAATCTCCGCCCACTTCCTCCAGCTGTATAGAATCGACGCTGGAGGGCCGTATTCTCGTCGCTGTGACATCAAACGGGATAGATGCGATCCAAAGCAAGGCTGTATCACTCGATGCCACCAGCGGGCTCTCAGAGCTGCTGCTGGAACTGCTGCTGGAACTGCTGCTAGAGCTAGCAAATTCTGGAGCCGGCCAGATTGCGCCGTCACGATACTCGTACACATCGTGCAAGTACCCGTCAGGCGTATAGAAAACTAGACACAGAGTAGCCGTACTACTGTACCAGAAGCAAGAGGTGTACGGATCGCCTTCCATCATAGACGAGCAGATGCCCGACAGTACGACCGGTCCGGTCTCTGAACCTAATCGAATCTCTACTGATGGTACGCGGTGACTTGCATCTGCGCCCAGAATAGTTCCTGCGCGAGTAACAAATTCGGTTAGATGCGCGATACGAGTAGTGTCTACTGAAGCTGTCGGATAATGCAGAATGAGCTTGGCGTCGACCACCAGGCCATCCAGGAGCGTCCTGATTGTAAACGGATATGCTCGACCTCTGTTGATGTCGAAATAATCAAAATCCAAGTTCCTACGGTCCCTCTGCTGACGATTCTTCCTCGGGATAAGGATTGGGCAGCAAGAACGACTGGCTACCTAGCACTGATAGCTCCAGGCCCCTGACAGCAGCGCCCACTTCCGTGTTTATGCGGCTGACGATGCGTAGCTGCTCTTCCAACGCATCAGACTTGGTTGTCAACACAGCCAGCTCCTCACAACCACAGCAGGGCACGGCGCAGGTGTCGTCGATCTGGATTCCTGAACCGCTGGCTGCCACGTTGATACAGTCTCCTGCAACAATCTGATCCGTAGCGTAGCCGTTAATATACCGCAGAGGTTCAGCCTGGCTTGGCAGATTCGAGCACTCGTCACAGGTTCCGGTGAAGCCTTCGCTGCTGATGCCGTTGATGATTATAACATCGTTTGTATCGCTATCCGACGACGCCAGGCTCAAACTAACGTTCGACCCGGAACGCAAAATGACATCGCCTGAAATCGACTGGCTGACGTGGGCGCCTTCTTGTATCTTCAACGACCTGATGCCCAACGTCATGATATCAATGCAAGTAGGCAGCAGGCGCGTATCAGGAGGCGAAAACGACCAGGAGCCGGGATACCTGGCGATCGTATCATCCACATCGCCGAAGATCGCGTGTCCTGCGATATAATCAAACGGAGACTTGCCCTCAAAAACGATTGTAGTGTTGACATCCGACCCCGCAGCTACGCCCACAGATGCGACATCAACCGCCCAACCAGAAGAAGCAGCGGCGTTTATCAACAGCCCGCCTGCTTGTGAGAATGTAGATGTAGTTCTAACGACTTGGTACGCAATGTCTATAGTCACACCCGCAGGCGAGACGGTCAGTCTGCTGATATAAAACCCTGACGGCTCAATCGCTTTCAACTCGTAGCTGCCGTCCGACATGGGAATCTGCATCTGATGCGGCACAGCTAACGAAAATCCCACCAACAGATTATTCGGTATGGTCATAGCCTTGGTAACGTCAGAACCCGTACACTGATCCATTAACGGGTAGACGCGCTGTGCGTTAAGATTCAGCCACGACTCGTTCCAGATGTCCATAGGTCACTAACCAGGGAAGGTACTGGCGATTTCGCCCATCAAAACTGGCAACCCAACATCATACGCAAAGCTGTCGGTTAGACCGTCGCGCTCCAACGTAAACATTACAATGTCTCCTGCTGTAACGGACAATGCCGACGTATAGCCTTCTACGTACTTGTTAGCTGCGGTCGTAACCCCCCGTGTCCACGCCCACGCAGTAATGCTGGACGGCAAATCCAGCTCGTTGCCGGCCCCAGGCTTGGACATAGACAAGTATGACGCAGTCAGCAACGGCCCGCCGGACGCAGGTATGGCAGCATCAGGACAGAATATCCACGTCTTCAGGTATAGATACTGACCGGCTGGGACCGTAGCCGGTATGATAATCTTACCGGTTAGAGCGCTGCGACGATCTGACGGGAACGTCAAGTAGTGTATGCCTATATCAGGCTCGCTTGCATGTGTCACCTCGTGAACGTCCTTGCGTATGCCGTCAAGAGCAACTACGCTGACATCAACTCGTAACACAGTTTCCGATTGGAAGCCTAAATACAGAACACCGTAGTATCCGTTTGTAGCGTTGCCAAAGCCGTGTTCGCTGTCGGGCGTGATAACCACCTGAGACGACCCGGCTTTTACACGAGTCACGGCCGTCTGTGCCAGCATCCGATTATCTTCGTGCATCGGATGCGCACGTAGAACGTGCGCCTCGCTCAGCTCCTCTTCACCCAAAGATGAGGAAGACGACGAGCTTGTGCCCTGACCACCAGCAGGAGCAATGCGATTCCAGTTGAGCTCAGGCGTAAGGTCGCCAGACGTAGCCTCGTCGCCTTGTAGATCCTTTACAAGAACCGTGTCACTGCTGTGTAAACTTTCCACCACACCAGCAGCCGACTTAATAGGCAACCGCGTAAAGGTCAGCTGCAACTCTATTTCTTCAGGCGCGATGCCTGGCGGAAGGTGGCCCTCCAGCCACTCAAGAAACGGCCCGTAACACGCGGGCGGGCCTGCCTCAGACGAAGAAGATGAAGACAGTGAAGACGAAGACGACGAGATCTCCTCAGACGGGCTTGACGGAGGCGTCCCGTAATAAATGGACCAAGGAACGAGTCCAAAACACCTGGTCATCCACCAGATACCATAGTTGTTCACCTGGTACAGATTGGATGGAACCTCGTGTCCATTGTACGTCAGAATAGCCGACGACAAAGGCATCGGGGGCCAAGCGTTGGACACCGCGCTGTGCGTCGACATGTTGTATCCGAATACCGCGCCTTCAGGTGCATATTCAGCAATTGACGAATGATCGGCAGGTAACCACCCGGTCTGCGCTGCGTCTGCTGCCGTAATGTAGTGAGGATAGTCCCGCTCAGGGTAGTTTGCAGTCCCGGCAGGCTTGCCGTGGAGCCTGAACCGGAAGTGTATGTGGCCTTCGTAAATGTTCCGCCACACAGGATTGAAATAAAAGATCCAGCTGCCTTCCTGACGAACCAGGTACCCTATGTAGGTAGAATACGACACTTCATGGCTAACAGCTTTACCCGCATCTGCGTTGCTCAGCCAGTACGGCCCCTCTGTATAGCTTCCAGCCCCGCTCGAACTGGAACTTGAGCTGTCCTCAGAAACGTCGATGAGACCGGCCAGCACCGCCGCGCTAGCGCCGGCCAGACACCCGGAAATCAGAATGTCGCCCCTGGAGCTTGCCGTTTTCTGTGTGACGATGCCGATAGCGAATGCGCGCTGATCCAATGTCCATACACCATCGACTATATCGATAGCCGCCAGCGCCAGATCATACCTGCCATTGTCATCATCCCAGTACACAATGTTTCCGGCAGACAGCCCAGACGCCATTGGCACATCGTATCGAATAATGGCGTTTGCAGCCGTAGCGGCCTCGACCCGCTCGTACAGATGATTAGTACGCGTCTCTAGATCATCCGGACCAGCATTAGCGTTGGCAGCCCGTACCTGCTGTCCGTCACGTATCCGAGCTACGACCGTTTTCCAGGGCGTTCCCATTTAATTAGCCTTTATCCAGACGAAGAAGACGAGGACGAGGATTCACTTGGCTCCACTGTAAACGTCACAGGCCAGCGCACAAACATTTGGGTTCCAGGCGTATACTGCACAGCACCGTTATAAGGCGACCCTGTGTACGGATAAGCTCGCGCATATACGGTGTCCTGACTAGGATCATTAGCAACCGGCGCGTATGCCAGCGCTACGCCCCGCACCCAGCTGGTAGCGGCCAGCGCCAGACCACGCACGCCCGTCATGCCGGCCTGCCAGCTAGTAGGAAAGACACCCATGAACAGCACCCGATTATTGGTGTATCCTGACGCTGTAGCATCATAATCCACAGCCACAATCGGCACCCGCATGAAATCTGCAGTCACTCCGTCCAGGCCGAGATAGTACGTTATACCTACACCCGTATCCACTGCCGGCGGAGTATAAGGCGTAGGATCGACCGCCGACTCCATGTATTCAAAATACATGCGATTGATGTACACCGACGAAGCCAAAGCCTGTGCCACCAGATCAGCGCCAGTATAGATAACAGTATTAGGCACTTCGATAGCGGAGCCTACACTAGCTAACCCGCTCATTTGCACCAGTACGTGGCCTTTACCTGTTAATTTCATCAGGGCAACTCCACTATCGGTTCAAGGTCCGTCATCACCATAGACTCGCTGTCTACCGTAATGCCTTCCATCAAATCTGACGCATCTGTCTCATCTGACATCAACAAAGACGCTCCCGCCATCGACGACCCTTCCTCGTCGGCCAGCAACGTCTCTATTATTACTACATAGGCCACGCGCGCCGGCACCAAAGATCGTAAGTAGGAGAACCAGTCAACACCCAGCCAGTCAGGACCACATCGGTTCGTCGTGACTTTCAGAACAAAAAAGCCGCCTTCCCAAAGTGATACCAGCAATTCAAATGGATTCAAAGCCGCTGGAAATGTGCCGTTAGTACCTATAGCAGCTTGTAATAGTGTTTGATCGACACCAGCCCAGAATAACTGAACCTTGCTGGCTTCTCCTGTTAGCTCAAACGTGACTGTTGTGCCGTCAGCATCCGTCTCCACCTCTACGTCCACGTTCCTGTTCAGCCAGCCTAATTGTCCAGTCTCCCGTTTCGTAAACTGCTGACCCACCGTGACCAGCGGCACATCCGATGCTGAAGGAAGACTATCAGGCCCTACCTCGAACAGCTGTACAGTATCAACCAGCTGGTCGTCTTCATCCACCGTATCGCCTACCGACACGATAGCCGCGCTATCAGGATGAAACAGATATGTCTTGTTGGTAGTAGTAATAGCCAACTTGTCATCCGTTGCCGTGATATACTGCACAACCTCGCCATCCGTCTCTACCACAGGAACGTCGGCAACGGCATTGGCAAGCATTTCTAATTTGCTGGCAGACGGCCCTTCTACCAAAATATCCCAATAGCGGTTCATCAAATTGCGGTACGCTTCGGTGGCCGGACCGTTAGGCAGCCCAAGTATGTACGCCCACTCATAGTAAACGTCGCTGGCATCCCACTTGGAATAGAAACACCAGAACTTGTATTCAGTATCAGTCGCAACACCGTCCGTATATATGGTAGTCGCGTCAAACGCCAAATCGGCAGGGTGGCGTCTGAATACCAACTTAGCGTGACTGCTGTCTTGCCACCAATAATCGGTGTTCTGGCACCATACAACTCCGTCTCCTGCCGGCGATGCTAAGATGAATCTACCAGGTGACACCATATTCGCAGGAGGGCTTATCTCGTAACCGTTATCAGGCTCGGCGTACAGCTTGCCTTCGCCGTATACATGCCCGTCGCCGTAGCTGATAGCAACCTGCTGTATCTGCGAAGCGAGAACCTTCCATAGATACCAGTACCTGGTACGCGCAGGAGGCACCAAATGCCTGTCCAGAGACAGCCTGGCCTCGTCACACAGCTGATGCGATTGAAAGCCGATTTCAGCCGAGGACTGAAGCAGCGTGTCGACAGCCTCCGGATTGGAAACCATCGTGCTCCAGAACGACCCAAGCTTGGCTCGCAGTTCTCGACCTACACCAGTTTGTGCTGAAATCAATTAAGCCTCCACTGCGTTAATCGCCTGTGTATTGATGGCTACACTACCGGCCAGCGTGAAAAACCTGGTCGTTCGGGCTGTAATCATAGTACCAGTCTCGTCGGGCAGCGACAGCGCATCAGTAGAGTAGTAACGATCAATAGTGCCGTCAGGTCGATACAAACTACCCAACATGCCTACGTTGGGCGAAATATCAACGCCTGATGGCAAAAGATCACGACACGCGTCCACGATACGGCTGGCCAGCAACGCAGGATAGCCAAACGGCACTGTATTTACCGCTGTCCTGGCTGCCGCCTCTATAGCATCAGTGTCAACTGCGACCGTAGTGGATTGATATAACGTAATCGTTAAGCCCACGAACATGGGTATCGGAGCCTTCACCAGGTAGTCACCGGCCACCGGCCGCACAGATCGTTGATACAGATAGTCGTGTATGTCAACGATGTCAGGCATTGCTACCAACTCGACGGTATAAGTATATGCCTGATCAGTGCCAGTATCCTCTACGATTACAGACAGTGTCTGTAAACCGGAATACGCAGACTCGTCCACACTGTAGATATAGTTAAGAGGGCAAATAGTAGAATCGTAGCTACGGATAGTAGAGCTGATCGTTTTTGCCACACCGCCACGACTCACCGACTTGACGTAATACACCCCCGACGATTGCGCGCGTGTGAGATTAATGCGCCAAAGATCGGCGCCGGCCTGTTTCTCGCCTGTGACACTGATCTGGCTCACTACAGGACTGTACGAGGTGCGGACATAGATATCAGCCTTGCCAGGCACGCTCAACCCGAACAGATTATGTGAATCGCGCAGCAGCCCAGGATCACCAAAACCTACAATGCTCATGTCCTGAATATCGGCAAACTGGCTACGCAACAGCGCCTCAGTACTCGTCCTGTTGGCAACGGACGGATACGACAGGCTGCCAAGCATTGCTGTTACCACTTCGTCATTTGTATCCGCATCGTCTCCGCCCGTGAAGTCACCTGCCGCCGACATGGATACCAGCCACGTAGGCGCATCAGTCCAAGTAAAAGGAGTATCAGCAGCTATGTTATACACGGCACCCACCGCGGAGGCCTCTACCTGAATCGTAAACTCATAATTTCCGTCAGAACGCAAGGTCATTACCCGATCGTAGTCACTCTGAGCCAGACCAGCAGATGTCGTAGGCAAGCCCGTCCACAAGTGCGTCGTAACGAAGCTTAGACCTCCGCCTGTGAGCGTGGTACCCTCCGATACGGAGAGCACGGCATTGGTTGCGACTACCACCGTCAGATAACCAGTCGCCTTGGTTCCGGCCGATCTGGTAACGCCAAACGTGCTAGCTAGATTATCCACGTCGGATTCCGTCGCTAGCGTGGGGTCTTCCTGAATAGCTGCAACAGACCTGGACCTGCGCAGACGATTCATCTTGGCTGACAAGCCCTCGTTAAGGATCGCCTGTGGCAGCAAAACGAAGTTCCTGTAGACCGAGCCGTTGCTGGCATCCATGTCAGAAGTGAGTAAACTGGCTACCGCCACGTAATACTCCAAAGCTTCCGAAATGTTGTCAGAGTCTATATTCGTCAGATCCAGCTTCTCTGGCATCAGACAGTCACCGTTGTAGTAGCCGCTTGTCCGGCCACAGAAGTCAAACCAACTCGCAGATACACCGTTGAACCTTCTGCGTATACGTCCTGAAGTTCGACGTCCTGGAGCTGCTCGTCGTCCGGAAGATCCAAATCCTCGAATAACGATTGTATCTCAGCTGCCGCCAAAATGAAAGCATTTTGCACAGCCCACACCGTATAACCCGTTGACCTCACTAGAGATAAGAAAGACGTGCCCTCGTCCTCGTCACCCAGAACCGAGCCGTTGTCATTCAACAGAAGAAAGACAAATCGCTGAACCATCTTCTGCACGCCGTCGACTCTGGACCCTGTGCCGGGCAGTAACAAGCTCATAGGATCCAGGCCTGAGCTGATAGCAATGTCGTATGCCATTTTTGCTAGTCCTAGCTAATTCTGGCGCCTTGCTGGCCAACAGAACGCTGAAGCACGTTAAACGCTGCCATAGGCGGGCCGTCCTGAACACCCATACCAGCATCCAGAAGGCTCTGACCCGCCAGCCTGTCAGCAGGCGTAAGATGACGCATCTGCATATCCCTCTGAAACCGAGCCAGCCAGTCATGCCCCAGCTGCCGAACAATAACCTCAATCGCCATTTCAGTATCAGCGAGTTTGGTATAGGCAGACCGGTCAAACGTAGCAGCGAACGTATCCGCCGTCAAATCGTCCATCTCCAGACTTTCAATCAGCCAAGCTGGAAAGGCAGCAGCCTCGCTAGCTGTAACCAGATGCTGAATTAGCTCGTCTGCGATTGCGCTGAAAGGTTCTTCCATTGTCCTACCCCCAGCTCACGATTAAGCTGAGCATCCATTGTAGAAGCCCGCACCAGAACATTGCGAACTTCTGTCTTCAAATCGTCGTTCAACTCCTCAAGCAGAGTATACTGAGCGCCCAGTTTAAGAAAGTTGTGCATATGCCCGAATTCGAAGCACAGCGCCGCACAATCAGGCGCCGTGCGAATTAGCCGAGCTTGCGGTAACGAATAGGCGCGAACCAGAATACCAACAGCTTTTTCCCAGTACGACTGATAACCAGTAACATCTTCATAAGGTTCGGTAACACCGGGCTTCAAGTCGGTCCTGATCTCAACGCGTATGCCGCGCAGATCGTAATCAAACTCGTCAGCAAAAGCTTTTGCCTTGGCCCTGAACACGTCAGCCCTGAAAGGCACGTGCGAATTGACAACATAGATAGGAAGATTCCGGACCCTTCGATTTTCCACGTAGTGCAGTACTGATAACACCGCACCAACGCACAACGCAACAAGCACGAGCACCAGTAAGCCGTAACCAAGTATCATGGCAAGAATCTCCTTTCCTAGCCTATCAAGCTTTCCAAGGCTCCAAGACAGGCTTGGACGGCGGAGCAGGCGGAGCCAGCGCGCTATCCACACGAGACGCCTCGGCCCAGCCCAGCTGTTCGCCTTCAGCCAGGCGCTGTGAGATCTTCAACGACCGTTGTGACACGGCACTAGGCGATATGTTTAGTTTCCTGGCCAATTCGTTCGCCGGTATAGGCGGCATACTACGGATCTTGCCATCAAAGATGGCTTGATCTATAGGATCGAGTTCGTGGTATACGAACTCAGACCAAAGCTCCTGAGCATCATTCTCGGCTACCTGGCCGAACGACATGACTTCTGACGGCATGGGCTGAGAATATTGCCTGAGACGTTGAATCCTGGACGGCGACATATTCAGTCGATCTGCTAACTCTAGATCAGACGGCTGACGTCCTAGCTTCACACTAAGCTCGGTCTCCGCTGTTTTGAGGGTGTGCAAATCATATGACACCCTTTCCGGCACTGCTAGAACTTGCTGAGTCTGCCTGGCGTACCTGGATAACGGCCTGAGCTGGTTATATATGTGCGTCTCAAGACTGGCCGAGCCTCCTGGCTGATAAGATACAACAGCATTGGCAGCCAGCACCTTCGCCCGAGCATGTACCACAGGCCCGGATACGCCATAGCTCTTTTCAGCTTGTGCCAGTATCGGTTCTATCGCTTCCAGCAGCTTAGCCATCCGAGCCTTAGTAGGCTGCTTGGTATACGACTCGTAGAGCATTTGTATCTTTTCGTCTCGACTAATCTGCATCCTAGCCTCCTGACGCATTTACCAGCTGCGATCCAACATGTACTTCATTGTAAAATGGATGCTCTGTCAGCGTCCAGGACAGTTCTACAGGATGCACCGACGCCAAGCCAAAAGATGTCGATGCGCGCTTGGTTGTAGCAGATATATGCGTCCTGACCGTAGTCACCAATCCGGCATACTCCGTATCCAGCTGCCTCTGAATCAGCTTGATAGTAGAACCAGGAGCGATATCAAACCTCAAACGCCCTGTTACGCTAGCAGTTGAGTGAGCGAATACATGATGCGCATAGACAGTCTTGCCATAATTCTGCAAAATAGACGCCGAAGCGCCGGTACTGGTCTCGGCAGACGCGGCGGCTTCAGAATCATCTCGGTGCTGCGCGCCTGCCACCTCCGCCTTCGTAACAAAGTCAGCGTACAACCAAGACGGCACCGACTGTATAAGCACCTGCCCGCACTTGACCGCCTCATTCTCGTAGCTCGCGCTGCCGGTCGCTGACAACTCAAGCGTGATGTTCAGGCCGCTGTTTAACTTGGCTGTACCGATGAACCTGACACCTTTCAACGGAAAACCCAACTGAGCTTGCAGCTGACACTGCACATAGTCATCAGGCCGCAAAACACGCCAATACTCCCTGATCGTAGGCACAGACGGCACCATTGCCATTGAATTAACCGTAACTACGATCGGCACCTGTAGCAGAGCGGCAACACGCGACAGAGACGCCCATCCGTTGCTGTGAATAGAGTCTAACAACCTGGATGCGATTGCTTCCCGCAACTTGACCCCGCCATCTGACGGCACAGCCCTCATAGACATGGAAACCCTGTCTTCCAGCTCCTCAGTATCAAACTTGTCGATCAGCTGAACCAGAATCTCCTTATACTCGTTAGCCGCCATCGACGTCTTAGGATCTTCTTCCTCAACCAGCCTCTTCACAGCTTCGCCTACACCGCCCCACAAATCTGCCGAGCCTGCTATGCGTAGCTTGGCCTCCAGACTATCTTGAACTTTGGATCGTATAGATGCTGCTTCTGCAGATGCGCCAGCCTGCGACGATGAGGCCGTGCTGTAAATGTTAGCAAGAGACACCACGCTGTCAGGATGCAAGTCAGGCCTCTGCCAATTCATAGACCCGAACAGAGAACACCAATGCACCAGCTTGACCGACATGCTACCATGCGTACCGATTTCGCCGGGCGACATTGAAGCAATGTAGCCCTCGAAAAGCTTAAATCGCCCTCTCGCCAGATCATCGTCACCTGTAAACTCGCCATAAACCGTTGCCGGCAGCAAGAAAAACTGCTCCAGAAACGTAGGAGCCGATGGCGTACTATCCACACCCGCAGGAGCAATGCCATAGCCTACCGGCACCGTTACCACGGCGCTGGGCACTGAATTCCATACAAAATCAGACGCAAATTCGGATACGGCTAACGTCTGTGAGTTGTCGCCGCCTACTACCATCCACAGTTTCACAGACGTCAGACTGAATGCGAACTTGTTAGCTGGGCTGAGAGCTAAGGCCATATGATCTCCGGCATAGACAACAGATAGCCCGCTATGACTGCCCCAGCAGCCAGTACTGGTATCTGAGTCTGCGTGTGCAACGTTGCCAACTCGTCCGTCATAACGCTTGTCCGAACTTCCGCAGGTAACGTATTGATACGCCGCACCATCTCGTCGGCAGATGGAGCATGTGTACCTAGCTCAAGCTCCCACGCGCCGTTCCCCGGCACAGAGAAATGCGCGGTTACCACAATCTGGCCGGTTCGCAACGGAATAGGCATAGCCGCTGTCGTATATACCGTGTTGTTCCAGGAGCGCGTAACAGTCGCAGGCCCGGCCTTGACTACGCGCCACGTATACACCGCCCTGCCCTCGATCTCGTCGGCCGCAAGATTCATGTAATTGAGGGCCTCTACTATGCTGCTGCCGGAAACAGTATCAACAGACGCATAGGGAAACGTCCGGTATTCAAGCGTATCCAGATCATATGTAACATCGCTGACAAGATCGCTCACGTGGGACTGAATGTCCGGCAACGCCAACAGCTGTAGCAACTGAACCAGGCGAGCGTACATGAATACCGGATCTTCAGCCTTACCAAACAGAGTACGATGAATGGTAGCACAAGCATCAGACATTTCTACGGGCGTGAACGACGGATGAATCCACACCATGCCGTCCACATTGCTAAAAAACGAGGCCGGCTTATTCACCAGAAGCATAACATGAGTATTAGGCATCATGATTGCAAGTCCTCTACGGCAACGGCTGACCAATCTGTCATTGGATTAACAGCAGCCAACCGACTATCCCAAGAATCACTCAACGGTCGACCAGTGGACACGTCAACAAGATCGTCACTCACGCCGCCGGTCGTCGTGACAGTGCCAGATGGCGTAGATGCTGATGCTGTCGTAGTACCGACACCAGCCCCTGACAGAGAAGGCGCATCAGCAGACGAAGCCGGGAAACCTCTTGCTGAGCCTGCGCCTATTCGCATAACCTTGAAATTTATGGTAAACACGCCGATGCCGGACCCTCGAGCCGACTGGCCTAGACTCAACAGAAAACCGTTGTAGGCCACGCCTCCTATTACCAACTTAACAGGCGTAGGTGTCGCTACCATGTTAGTAGAGTAGTAGTAATTCTGCAGCCGAGCATAGCCGCCTTCCTGCGCCACAGCACAGACGTTATCTATAATCGAGCCGCTTACCTGCAGATCGGCCATAGACTCGCCAAATGCCATGCCGTATACAGCCTCGCCGGCGCTCTCCATGAAGCTGGCAGACGCCTTGTGACCAAAAGTGTACTGGGTCACCAAGATAGGCATCGCAGGAAAGCCGTCGATCACTAACAACGCGGCTTCTACCTGTGAATTTGGCAGCTGAACAACCCTGAATCCTTCATCAGCAAAAATCTCTGACATAGCTATCTAACTCGCGTCTGGGCCTGGTATGCGAACAGTCACCAGACCGCCGGTAATCGTCTGAACAAATCCCTGAAACATCTGCATCAAAGGCTGGGTCACCTGCCCATACATCTCCTTGCCCAGTGCCGAAATCTTGGTGTCGGTATCGTCACGCTCCGGATCCCGCAACTCGCCGGCTAACTTGTTCAGCTCAGACCGGCTGATAGGCTGCCCTATACGAGACTCGATTTCTGCCTCTAACCGCGCAAGAGCTCCACCTTTGTCTCCCGCACCTGCACGTCTGACATTGCCAATCAAACGCATCAGCTCAGGATCCCTGACGCCCTCGAAGCCTAAAACCTCACGAACTTTGCTTCCCCTGACAGCATCGTATAGCTGACCCAGTGTCTGCCCGGCGCCGGTTATCTTTCTACCCAGCCTGCGGTCTCTGAGCTGCTCTTTAATCAGATCCGGTTGCGCCTCGCCCAACTTCTCCCTGAAAGCGGTGAATGCGCCAGTTATTTCTTCGGATGTTTCGAGCTCACGACCCCGTATACTCCCTATCAGCTTGGTAAATTCTTTGGTTCTCTCCGGTCCGTAGAGCGCAAACATGCGTTGACGATCTTGCTCTGTAACAGCATCAGCAGCGTTGTAGAGCTCTTCGGTAGTCGCGTCCTGCTTCGTAAGCGTGTCCAACTTGTAATTCAGGTCCGGCGTTGCATGCTTTGGATTGGCGTCAATATACGAAACCACGGTTTTGTACGCCTGTAGAGCCGCTTCTCTATCCTTGTCGCTTCCGGTTTCCAGGTAAACGTTCTTGGCGTCTATCCAGCCCTGTAAATGATCGCTTAGTCTATCGGAGAACTCAGTGGTCACACCGCCACGCAGATTCAAGGCCTCGCGCACCATTGCGCCTGCATCAGTGTCAGGACGAGCTTCCGCGAATATCTTATACATGCGCTGAGCAAAGCCCAGCTTCCCTATACCGCGGCTGCTTACAAGCTCCTGTATATCTGCCATGCGAGAAGTATACGCAAATTCAGCTCTGCCAACTCTCGTTAGATCGTTCTGCGCAACAATGAAACCTAAACCACCCTGCTCCTTGAACGTGGTAGCCGCTAACGACAGTGCCCAAGTTGCCCGCGCCCTGGTTACCCCGAAACGCTTGGTCATCATGTCCGCCAGACCTGTGCCTTCGGGATTAGTGATATCAGCAGTACGAGACCGCATTACAAACTCTGCTATCTCGTCTGCTCGTCCTAGCAATTTTGGATCTTCGAACGTGCGGCGAAACGCGGTGATCAACTGGCCACGAACGCTCTCCCTTTGCACACGCACCAAGTGCGGCTCCAGACCGTACTCCTTGGCAAACTGCGCCGCCTCTCCACCAGCAGATTCATATAAACCCAGAAACGCCCTGGCAGACGAAGGCCTTAACGTCTCCGCAATGTTAGCCGGTGTGGCACGATACAACTCACGTATATCAGTCTGATTGAGAGAGTCTGGATCTGTAATAAACCTGTTCGCCAGCTGCGCGTATCGGCTGCCCTTGTCGTCTGACATGTGCAAAGCAAACACCTTACGCATGAATTCAGACGAGTATGCGCCCGCAGCGCGCCTGGTTGCAGCAGCCACGGCCTCACGCTGACTCAGATTGCCTAGAGCGCCCGGACCCACAGCCTGTGTCTGGATTCTGGTCATCAAGGCGCCAGTCATAGCCGCCTGTACTCCAAACTGACCGCCCAGACCGTATTGCGGCGCAACCGCTACACCGAATTGAATCGCTCTACCTAGCTGAGGCAGCGGAATACCGGCACGCTGAGCCATATAGTGAGTCTGCATAATATCAGCGCGCAACCTGCCAGCAGCCGCTGGCGTGTCCAGAGCCATACCAAACTGCCCACCAGTAATCTCCTCCAACACCTGCACCAACTTGGGCACAGGCGCGTCAGGATCACGTATCAAGCTGCGTACAGCGTCTAGCAGTTCCACCATGTTACGCATACGACGACCAACCCGCTCAGGAAAGTCGCCACCGCCACCACCGCGCAATTCCGCCATCCCAGGCACGTCTTCTACGTTGGGCAGCAAACCGCGTCGCCCGAGCTCGTATGTAACCTGGCCCAGCTGGTTTAGATTAAACCCTCTGGTAATTCCAGGAGCCGGCATGCCTCCGGGATAAAAAGTGCTGCGCATAGCAGCACCAAGCGACTCTACCTGTCCGACACCCAAACCAAGAAATCCAGGTCTGCCAGCATCTGCGTACCGTGGCAATACTCCACGGGTAGCTCTGTAAATGTCCTCATAGTATCTACCTGTCAGGCCGCCAGGAAACAGAACATCCGACAAGCCGGTTTGGACAAGCAAGTCTGACGCGAATGGAACCTGATGCACACCCCACATCACAGCTTCAGACATCGCCCTGGCTTCGTTCTGATAGTGCTGACGCTGCCAATCCTCCTTCATATCTTTAGCAGGCACAGCAGCTTCCATACGTCTGTATATGAACTGCTGTACTCTGTCTATATCAGCCTGCCTGGATGTGTGAACCAGCCGGTTGATAGCGCCCAGATGCTGTTGCTGCGTCTGCACGCTCATCCAATCATGCCTGCCGAAAGGACCCGCTGTCGGCGCACCGGTTATCATACTGCCAATCCACTGCAACAACGTAGACGCAGTATTGGCCAGACCCGAACCACCGGCCATGCCACTGACGGCAGGATCGGCAAAGAAAGGGTCGTACCTGCCAGTAGACGTAGCGAACTCTTCCTGTGGGCCGCCGAAAAAGCCGCCCAGCAGTCGATTCAAGTCCAGAGACTGAGGACTCAAACCCAACTGCGAAGGATCGACATAATTGAAACCATCAGGCATCGCCTACCAGCTCCTCGTATAGCGCCTTCATACTTTCGAACTCTGATTGTGCGCCCTCGTCAGCCGCCGACAGCTCGACTTTAGGCCCGGATTCCGTTCCAAGATCGCCTAAACAAAATGCTCGCATCAGCTCGTAGCACCGCAATCCTTCAGTTACAAGATCTTTAGGCTCCCTAACGATAGACGCAACAGCCAGATGAGCTAGCACCGTCGTTTGCATCAGGCATAACTGCTTGGCAACTACCGTCTCGGCCTTGCGCTCGTCATCCTCTCTCCACAAATCACCTAGGTACGCAGCCTCGCGCAGCAAGTAAAACTGATCCTGCTCTAGAGGATCGGTTTTGAATCGGAAACCTCTGGCTGCTGCTCGGACTGCGAATCTTGCCCAATCGTCTTCCAAAAATCCGGCTTATCAGCGCCTCCTGTTAGCACCTGCTCCCACAACGCATCAAACATACGCAGCTGAGTAATAACGGCGTCGTACAAAGGCGCCTTCCAGTTATCGAAGCTGGCGTGCCTGGCCTGCAGCTCGGTCAAATTGTCGCCTACCGGCTCGTTGAATTCCCTGACGCTTGAGCCGACACGTATGCGTTTCAGCGCAGCAGCCAGCCGGAATCTCTCTACCGTATGCATCACAGCCAAAGGCGTTTGCGTAGGCGTAGAACTTTCTACCGTGGCAGATATAATGTTGGCTACCAACTCTCGCTCGACCAGGCTGCGACTGCGAAAACAAACCGTCACGTTGCCGTTAAACAGACTGTACGCCTTCTCGAACCTGGCATCCTCCGTCAACATAGCACGCAAGAACTGCTTCTTGTCTTCGTCTGTTGCCTCTGGAAGCTCGCGGAAAATACGCCAGCCGCACCGCGGACACTTGATAGGTGAAGGCGGAGCTTCAGGCATATCTGTGTCACCCTCCTGCCCCTCTGTCACGCCAAGCAAGTCTTCAGGCTTCTCTTCTGGCTTTTGCGGCTCAACTACCTTTTCGTACGGCATTCTGCTCTCCTGTCAAGGCTATCCAACTGACGTAGACACCTTGTACCTGTCTTTGAATGGACCCCATGCGATCTCGGATCCGTCTGCTTCGTACACGTCCTGATCACGATCCACCGCGATACCCGCTTCATTCAACAAGGCCGGCACCACGTGACCGTAACCTACATTGTCCTCGCTAGATTCATTCCATAACAAACCAGGATAAGGATACGTTGCCTGGTCCGTCGCCGGATCCGTAACCGGTGTTTCCTGCCAACTGTGACCCAAACCACCTCTCAGGGCATACAGCTGCTGCCAATAAGTAGAGTACAGCCTGAAATCAGCAGGATACTCAGTGTCCGCTCGAAATGCGAAACCGGCCTGTTGTATGGCCTCCGCCCGCTCTGTCTGCGCCTCTTCTACAGAATCAATCAGGTCGTTCAACGCTTCCTTGCTAGCATCCGTAGACTGCCTGTATCGCTGCGCTACACTATTAGAAATCTCTGCCACCCCGGCTTCCGAACCAATGTACCCGGAAGCGCCGGCATACGTAAACGCGCCTAAACTACCAGCCACGTTCAGGCTGCCAGCATGCAACGTCTGTCCCGGCTCACTACGAATGAACGACGCGGTAGACAATCGAGTGATCCGACTCGGCGTATCCTCGTAAATGCCGCCGGCGTCTATGTAAGCTGTGCCGGCAACACTGTGCGAAAAGTCTCCGTCCGATCGGAAATCCATGCGCCCGGCATCCACATTGAATCCCGCCAACGACTTGAGCGTTATCCCGTCAGTACCGGATAGTCCTGAGTTGGCAGCCCTGCTTTCCAGGATCATCGCTCCGCTTCCGCTGTTAGCTGCCAACATGTACACGTCATCCTCTGCTTTCAGCCTGCAAGATCCTGCCGTCGATGATATATCGACATCGTTTCCGGCGCGCATAATAAGATCGCCGGGCGCCAATGATATAACCGACCTGCCAGGATGCATGATAACATCTCCTGGCGCTGAAACATAAATGTTACCGCCGCTGAGTGTCAGCTGAGCACCGTAGCCATCATGTATTACGATCGAACCGTCAGGCATCTGAAAAATGCCGGAAGTGCTCTCAAACAGCTCCGTTACCTGACGATGATCCACCGGCACTTGCACAGATGCAGGCAGATCAGAGATGAACCCTGCAGGCAAAGGATTGCTAGGAATAGCATTATTCACACCAGCCCACCCAGCCACCTCGCTCTCCTCTGGCACCGTAAAGTCCAGGGTGTGCATCAACGTACTCAGCAGGTTCTGATAGTTCCCTGCATACGCAGCAAAATTAGCTGCATCAGCCGCCCTACCAGGTCCATCGACTGCCTGGAATACGTAGTCGTATTTGGCAAAAGGAGCCGCACCAGCCAGAATACTACCGGCAGGCTGATAACCTCCGGCTCTGTTGTCACCTGCTGGATCATCCGGCCTGCGTACAGGATCAGGAACAGAAATCAAGCATCTTTTCTGCAGTGTGACACTACGAGCCGAAGTCAGGTGCAATGATCCGTCAGCGCCTTCGTGAATAGACGACAATCCAACTGAAGGATAGCTGTCTTCCCCTACCGTATCATCAAAACCCTCCGCCGGAGCACAGACAAATCGTGAATGCAAGTCTCCCAGATAGCCTTCATACACGCGACGCCTGGCATACATGCGCTGACCGCGGCTGACAGCGCCCATGCCGCCTTGCTGCAATTCCCAGCCATCCTCTCGCTCAACCAGGCTCTCCTCGGCCGTTTCTAGATTAACAACGCCTGTAGCTTCCCAGTAATACGGTGACTGCAAAGTATAATGCGCAGCTTCGCCCTCGTCGTTCAGCCTGTACGTCTGCTCACAGGCAGAGATGAGCTCAGTATTCCATCCGACAATGCGTGTAAGATTGTCAGCAGCATAGAACTCGATGCCGGCCAGCCAGCTGGCCGAAATCCAGGCGCGCAAAAGTCCTATACCTATCTGAACACCCAGCTCATTGATCTTGCCCCAGTCACCAGCCAGCATATCATTCGGCCGGTTGTTGGCATAGCTGTTCTTGCCGGGCAGGCTATCGTATAGACTGTCTACACCTTCACCCACCGAATGCTGAGGAGCTGTAGGTATAGCCGTAGCAAGAGCCTGATTAATACAGTGGCTATCTACAGTAGAAACAATAACTCCGGGCGCATCCATGCCGCCCGGAAATGCAACGATGACCTCCGTGCCAGGGCTTATTACGCCCATGTCACGAACGCCTGTGATATAACTTTGGCTCTGGCCGTCTACAGCCAGACGCGTCGAGACTCTAGGACCCTGTATCAGATAAGTTCGTCTAAGAGGCGCTGCACTTACTACGGTACATGAGTAAAAATCCATTCCTTGCACCGCGCACTGGCGTCGTGACGCATTCTTAGGATCCGATGGAGAGCGTATAGAACAAGAAATTCATGGTCTGCACCAGCATCATGTCATCGCCACCTACGCTAGCTCCGTAGGTCGTCATCAACACGCCACGCAGAACATGCCGAGACACATTGGTCACGTTCGGCGCGCATTCGACGTGGCCCTGGTAAACCAGGCTGAGCACGTTTTCAGGCAGCTGACAGATATCCTGGAATTTCTCGATGAACTTGTCTATACGCGTCGTAGGACCAAAAACACTGGTGATAGACAGCGTACCAAAGCCCTTTGGCTGCTCGACCAGATAGTAGGCACCGTCCAGCGAGCGCAAAGGCGCTACGTTACGCGACACGTTCATTGTGGCGTTACGGGCGACTATAGACAGCTCTTCAGATCCTACGCTGAAGACCATCTTGGCTGCAGACGCCTTGATAACGCGAATATCGCGCACATCGCCCTGCTGTCCAAAGATTTCCGTAGGCATTTACTATTTCCTCCAGGCTTTAGCCCGTTTCTATCCTGAGCGTAATGTCCAACACGTTCATCGGAGCGGGTACCTGTACATCGCAATCCGCTTCCAGGTGATCACGGAGTATCTCGTTGCGCCCTATTTCCGTGATCTCGTATGACAAAACAGCGCTGCCCGCGTCGTTCGTCAGGTACAGAGCCGAGTATGCGTCGATCGCACCTTCGATGGTCGCACGGACCCTCTCGATGTTCTGGTCGGTAATGTTGATGCGACCCTTGAACCGATCCAGCGTATTAGCGATAGCGTAGCTGATACCGTCAACATTAACCACTACGCTCAGCTCCCGCGTTTCCACCGACGTGTAATCGGTAGTTAGCTGATGACGAATGAAAGGAGACGCTCCGTCAGTCTCCATGTCTACGATCAACGTCCCGCCCTCAGCTATAGTATCCAACTGAGTTCGACTGAAATACGCAGACGCTTTAGGCACCGCAGAGAAGCCTTCGATCAAGAAATTGGTGATCGGCTGATGCGGAACCACGCTGGACTTGAACCCTGCAATCGCAGCCGCCAGATGATACCCGGCAACCGTCTCGCCGTTGTCGTCCGTCGCCTCGTCAGGCCAGACGTTGCAAACCACCTGATCAGCATAACTGCTGGAGTAGGTAGCAATCTGCGTCGCCTCTTCGGCCTTTGTCTTGTCGCGGTAGATCTGGAAAGTAGCAGGTATAGGAACAGGACTAGACGGACCAGACGACAGCGTCATGGTATCGTCATCCACCACCTCGTCGATGGTGTAGCTCTCGTAGCTGGTATCTCCCCACGCATCCGTCTCGTAGTTGCACCGGAAGATGTCGCCTGATCTGACAGCAGCAGCTATCAGCCCGCCTAGAGGCACCGTGACCAGAATGTTCGACCCGCCTTGATCTGTAACCGTTGCCATCCCAGTCGTGACCGAGAAGTAGTCAGGCAGCTCCCGGCTGATGAACATGCGCCTCCACTTGTTGACGCCAGCCGCACGCATAGCATCCACGTGCGTCTTCACGATGGTAAGGTTAGCAACAGTCTGAGTCAGAGGAACCAGATAGTACACCTCGTCCTCGTTACTCAGAATGTCAACCGCCGCATTCCAGCCGGTCGCGTCGTTAGACTGCAGAGCCAAAAACTTGACCGCACTACCGTTGCTGTTCTGCAACGACTTATACACCGCATAAGGCAACTCGGAATCCGGTTCGATGCTGCCAAGCGTGGTTTCAACATCCGAACTGGTTTCCAGCGAATCCACAGCATACGCATAAGTCAGATCAATCACTCTGTACGTTACGTAGCAAGACGCGCTCTCCATCGGCAGATACGTCGTGCCTGTCCTGCTGTGCAAACTGGTGATGCTGGCATTGAGCGTAATGCCGTTCGTCTGATCGATCTCGTAGTTGTAGTCGCCAGGACTGTCTAGTTTCTTATACACGACAGTCACGTCGTCCTTGATGTACAAGCTGACCTGTAGATCAGTCTCATACATAGAACCTGGTATGGGTCCTAAACTGGACGAGCTTGAGCTGCTACTGGAACGGTGACGCAAAGGCACAGGAATCGTATTCGCCAGCGTGAGGCCGTGAATAGCGCCGTTAGACTCCGCTGTCGCAGGCACCAGATAAATATCACCGTCAGCCGGCGTGCCGTTGATATTAATCGTAACACCATAGTTGCCTATGGACTGATTAGTTCCCAAGGTATAGGTGTGCGGACCACTGCTGTCCAACCCAGTAGTGGTCCGCACAGTCAGCGTGTAGTCGCTGCCATCAACCGCTATAGTAACGATATACGTAGTATCCGCGGCACCAGTATAGGTACCTCCTGACGTCACAGTCATTCCCGTCCCGCTATTACCGTCCGCTTCAGTAGCCGTCCCTACGCTAGAAGCCACTGTATCGTAGACGAAACCTAGAACCTGAGTCAGAAGCTCATAATCGCCATATTCCAATTTGACCCAGTCGCCTACCGCCACGTCGATTGTGGGATCTCGACCTGCCTGCCTGGTCCAACTGCCGTAATCCTTCCAGATAATAGTATCGGACCAGATAACGTGATTGCCGCGATCATGGATCTCATCTGCGTCACCAGAAGAGTTGCGGTAATACCTGAGCAAGGCATCCACTGCATCCACTTGTACATAATCTTCATCCACGGCACCGTAACCAGCAGCCGTATGGCCAGGCCAGGCTACAGTCTGCTCGGTACCGTCATATGTAGCCAGAAACGTGTCGTCGCTGGTCTCGGTACCATACCGTATTAGCTTCCAGTGTGGACCTATGATGCAGGGATAAAACGGCTGAACGACCTCGGACAGCCGCTGCACGAACAACTGACGAACGATCACTTGAGGAAGCGTGTATGCCATTTTAGGTCCTCGTCTCTATGTTAATGTCGATGCGCTTAATGGGCAACTCTTCTACCTTCAGCACCCATTCGCCCTCGTACACCCATGTGGCCGTTAAACCGGACACATAATGCTCCCAACTCTCGTCATTGACCCGTTGAACAGGCCCCAACTCAGGCGCCCGAAAAATGCGCAGTCCAAGATCACTGCGAAAAGCCGGCGCCCAGCGGATGAGATCAAACCAAATAGATTGAGCCAATTCATCCGCGCAGCCAGCTGTTCGTGCGACCGCGGTAACAACATGAGATCCAGCAATCTGGACAACATAGTGCGTTCCATGCTCACTCTCGCCTGCTGAATCATCGATGGCCAGGTTCCTGGACCTGACCGCCGCCCGCTTCACCAGAACCGCAGGACGCTTCTCGACCCTGGTCTTGTCCCATAGCTCCGGTGTAACGATGTCTATTTTAGTCAATCTCTTATCAGAATTCCAGACATAAGACTGCAGAAGCTCAGATCTTATATTATCCGCATCGCAGAAATATTTGCGGATTGTCTGCAGCAGGGCACCAGTAATAACCCTTGGCATCAGCTCCTCAGCGCAAAGTGCGGACTCGTCATCCCAGGTTTGCTGAGGCGTGGTAACTTGTGAGCTAGAACCAGTCATTACTCAAGCAGCTCCCGAGGAATAACATCCCTTGGATGGAACCGATTAGGCCAGCGTTCTGGCTTGGTCGGCACAATCGACTGGAGCCTTGCTGGCTTCACACCCTTGCGTTTCATGCTGGCCTCGCTAACTCGTAAACCACGTCGTCACTGGGTACCTGCCGTACCTCGCCTGCTAGTATTATAGGCCCGCCCAACTCCGCTAAATAGTCAATCCTCTGAAACCGCCAGCGGGTATCGTTAGCTGCTTTCACCCAGATATCGCCTTTGGCTACCAGAGGGAAGGCTAGACACTGAAACCCACGCGCTACCGGATCCGTCATGCCCTTGCCACCTGTCGAAGGATTATGCACCTTGTGCGTTGTTAAAGAGACAGAAAACTCGTACGGATCCCAGTACCCGCCATCTATACCTGTGCCATAACACGTTTCACAGCCAGCATTTACGACCTCGCCGGTATTCCAGTCCGTGCAGCTGTCACACGCCTCTCCCCATAATTTTCGCTTGTACAGCCAGCCTGCAGACTCGTCACCTTGTAGCCGTAGTCGCAAACACTCCTTGCGTATTATCTCGCCAGCAACGGCTGCATGCTGTCCGTCACCGTAACGATTGGCGGGGAAAGGCTGACTTATGATGGTTTGCTCAGCTGTTACGCAAGTCAGCCTATAAGCCCCGTGAATCTGCTTGCCGTAGTTGCGCGGTGTAGGATCCTCTATGCTGAACGTATTAACAGCTTGGGCCACAGCCTCCCATTCGTCCGACGCAGCAGACTCAGCCCACTCAAGCAAGTAGGTATAAGGGCCGGAATCGCGCAGACTGTAATCCATCTCCCATTCAATAAGGGAGTCGCCGCCAAACAAGTGAGAAACGCGACATGACCTAAAACCAGCCAAGTTACAACCCTATCGGTAAGCCGGTGTGCTCCAAGGTGCCAGGCTGCTGAGCCGCTAACTCAGCCCAGTGCGCAATAGCCTGCTGCCTGGCAACCTGTCTGGCACGTTGACGCGCAATGCGACTACCTAT
>Ga0180431_10002308_pt1 | contig 25687 bp, 25 predicted proteins | sample SS_ome_11_FD_132459 | JGI IMG/M metagenome (GOLD analysis project Ga0180431, IMG submission 132459) | Hypersaline lake sediment archaeal communities from the Salton Sea, California, USA - SS_1_MS_1 metaG | ecosystem: Environmental > Aquatic > Non-marine Saline and Alkaline > Hypersaline >... | reverse complement strand
TCATGGGGTATCTTCTCCTTTTTTGGCGAAAAGAGATTACCCCATGTTTTTATCAATCATCAACACTAAATTTTGATTTTCAACCTTCTAAAGCACTTTAGAGGGAATTAGGCAACACACCCCTGCTACCTGCATCTCTAATGTTTTTTTCAGGTCGTCATTAAATGTGATCGACCGGTTTCTTTTTGGCAAAAGACTGCTTGGATTTTTCAACCTGTACTTTTTATCAATGCTCCTTCCTTTTCTAATCGGTGTTTTATACTTAGCATCTAATGGGGAACTGTCATTGATTGGGGATTGGTTTTATTCCCTTCCCTGCCTGTTGCTTTCAGTCTCTGCACATCTGGTAGGTCTCAGTTATAGTTACGCGTTTCGACACTACGAGGTGAAGCAGGTAATCATCAGATCGAAACTTCCTGAACTGATTCTTCCATTGTTTTTTTTCATGCCTTTCTTTGCTGCGAAATTTACTCCAAGCATGAAGAGTCTCCTTCCATTAGTGATCACCTGGATAGGGGTTATGCCTCTGTATATGAAGAGTAAGGAGAAGCTGAACTTTTTAGATAAAACGACGCTTTTCATCGCTGGAAGTACATTACTGCAAATGTTCTTCGCTGCTCATCTTTCTGCATCAACAACGACGATTACAGAGAAAATCGGTTTTACAACGGCAATGATGTTATGGCGCAGCATTTTTACAATTCCTTTTTGTTTTAATTATAAATCGGAAAGATCAAATCAAGTTGGATTTGTCATATTTTTAATTATCATTGTACGCGCGTTTGCCTCTTTCGCTACGCAATTGACATTTACCTGGTGCGTATTCGAGGGTAATCCGCTTTATATCTGGCCGATCTTAAGTCTGACGCCTCTTGTCGCGTCTGTTGCTTCACACATCATATTAAAAGAAAAAATCCACTTGGTCGAGTTGTTCGCATTATGCGCATTTTTCCTTGGAACAAGTGTCGAGTTCATCATTTGAAGGTTGTAATATGAATCATCATACTTTTATCAAACAGTCAGAAAATCAGTGTGTTTTTTGCCAGCCAATGCAGGAGTTGGTGCTCGAATCAACCCCTCATTTTCAATTAATATTTGACCCATTTGCCCTTGTTCCAGGACATCTGTTAATTACGAGTAAAAACCATTACGGTTGTTTAGGAGAGGTGCCCAGGGAACTCCAACAAGAGTGCACCGATCTAAGAAAAAGAGCTTCGGATTTACTTGAAGAGTCTTTTGAACAGCCTGTTTTTCGCTATGAGCATGGAAGGGCAGGCCAATGTATAGCAAATGGAGTCTCGTCCCGTTCTTGCCATCATTATCATGAACACCTCCTGCCTGCCGATATCTCTCTCCAGGCAGAAATGGATAAACGGTTCAAAGGGATTCGGATCCAAGATTCAGAAGAGATTTGCGACCTGTTTGATCGCTATGATGAATACCTCTTAGTTGATGAACCGTCTTCCGGTCCACTTTTCTACATTGCTTCCAGCGATGATGTCGAGCCTCATCTGTTACGTACCCTTGTTTCTCAGCAATTGCAGTGTCCAGACCGTGCTGACTGGGAAAATTACACCTCTTGCGATCTATTTTTAGAGGGCAGGGAAATCCTTCTGAACAGCGGAAATAGAAAGTCTGTCGCCTGATGAGCCGTCCCGATATATATTTCGACCACGCCAGCACAAGCGGGTGCAAGCCTGAAAGCGTATCTGATGAGATCGCGCGTTATCTGCGTGAAATTGGAGCAAGCCCTGGAAGGGGAGGGTATGAATCTGAGCTTAGAGCTTATTCCCTAGTCAATGATGTGAGGGAGCAGCTGGCCGCTATGCTTGGAGCGGCCAGAAAAGAACAGGTGGCGTTTACCTACAATGCAACGCATGCCATCAACATCGTTTTAAAAGGTTTGTTAAAAGAAAACGACCATGTCATCATCAGCAGTTTTGAGCATAATGCCGTTTACCGACCTCTTTTTAAGCTCTTCAAAGAAAACAGCGTAACTTTCGATATCTGGAAATGCGATGCTTCCGGTGCGTTTAATCTTGATGAGTTGAAAGAGCTGATTCAGCCCAATACCCGCTTGATTGCGTTGAACCACGCTTCGAATGTTTTAGGAGTGCGCTCTCCTGTTGAAGGGGTTGGAAAAATCGCTTGCGACAGCAATGTGCGTTTGCTGATTGATGTGTCGCAAACTGCGGGGCTGTTTCCTGTGAATTTTGGCGGATTTGCCGATTATATCGCTGGGACTGGGCACAAGTCGCTAATGGGACCTTCCGGAATCGGGTATTTATATGTGAAAGATGCTGACACCCTTTCCACTTTATATGAAGGAGGCAGCGGGATTAATTCGCGGTCGCCCTATCATCCGGAAAAAATCCCCGATAAATTTGAAGCGGGAACAATGAATTATTTAGGTGTGGCCGGGTTGAAGGGGAGTCTATCTTATCTTAGCCAGTACACTCAAGAAAGGATGAGAAATGAAGTGATGGAACTGACAGCGTATGCTTTAGAACTGCTTCAAAATATCCCGAATGTTATTCTTTACGGGCCGTTGTCAATTGAAAACAAGGCTCCGGTCATTGCGCTCAATGTCAAGGGGCTGTTTTCAAGCGAAGCGGCTTATTACCTTCATCAAAAGAAAGTGTGCGTCAGAGGCGGGTTGCAGTGCGCCCCTTTGATTCATCAAGTTATTGGTACCATGCCCCAAGGTGTTGTCAGAGTAAGCCTGGGGCATACAAATACAAAAAAAGAAATCGAAGAACTATGTCAACGATTAGGAGATATCAATGTCTAAACTTGTGAGAGATCTTATACCGGAAGTGATTCCTGAAAATAAAAGAGCAATGTACCGGTTTTCTACACTTGATAAAGAGGAGTATCGAAAGCATTTAAACCAAAAATTGCTGGAAGAAGCAAATGAGTACATTGAAGAAGAAAATATCGAAGAGCTCGCAGACCTTCTCGAAGTGGTCGACGCGTTGAAAAAACTCAATGGGTTCGATTCAGAGGAGATCGAACGGGTGAAAACCGAAAAAAAAGCAAAGCGCGGCGGATTTGAGAAAGGGATCTTTTTAGAGGTTGTTTCATGATCGGGAATTTTGTCTTGCTGGGTTCTCCTGGAGCCGGAAAAGGAACGATCTGCCAGGCACTGTGTGAGCAGTATGGTCTTACTCATGTTTCATCGGGCGACCTCCTTAGAAAGGAGGTCCGTAAGGGATCTCTAATCGGAAGAAAAATATCTACGACACTGGATCGAGGGGAGCAGGTCTCTGATGAAACGATTACAGAGCTTGTGACCTCTACCTTAAAAAGGCTAACCCTTGAGAAACAAGGTTTTATTCTGGACGGTTATCCGCAAACAGCATCTCAGAGGGATTCGTTACAGAGATTTGCTGAGGAAAATGACATTGAATTTACCTACATTTGCGTGACCGTGAACCCAGAAACAGCACTTCAAAGGATGGTCAATCGTATTTCCTGCAGCGACTGTTTGAAGATTTTTACAAAATCTGAATGTTCAAGTGAGCGCTGTTCGGCTTGTGATGGCGAGCTTGTCTCCAGAAATAGTGATGCGGAATCGCCTGCGAGGTCACGACTTGAGCAGTTTGAAAAAACAACAAAACCCTTGATGACAGAAGTTGCTCAAGATCCTGGCACGATAGAAGTCAATGGAAACCTTTCTAAAGAGAGTGTTTTAGAGTCACTCCATTTAAAACTATAATCCGATATAAAAATGAACGCATTCAATATTACTAAAAGCAGCGACCTCAAAGTATTAGAAACACTCGTGAGCCAGACAGATCCTTTTACAACTCACAGATGTGTCCTGATCACGCATGTCATGCCCACAGCGGAGCCCTATATCCGACTTGTCAATAAGGTGTTTGAGGTTGCTCTCGTTATCGCCATTCCCTATTCTGCAGATAAGGAGACGCTTGAATCGCTTGAACAGTCCGGGATCAGAACGTTCCTTCCTTCAAGTGTAGACGAGGCGTTTATCCAGTCAGGGCCGCATGTAGAGGAACTCTTGAAAATCAGCCATGACCCGTTGATTGTTCAGGAAGTGGGGGGATACTTGGCGGGGTATACCAATCGGCTTAAACAGTATCCGCACTTTAAAGGCATCGTTGAAGACACCAACAATGGACATTGGAGATATGAAAATGCCGGCAAGCATGATGTGCCGGTCGTTTCAATGGCCCTTAGTCCGATTAAGGATATTGAAGATACAGTGATTGGAGATTCAGTGGTCTATAGTACGGAAAGGATCTTCCGAGAGGAGTTTAACGCTGTTCTTCAGGGAGCTCGCTCAGGTGTGATCGGCTATGGAAAAATCGGCACTTCCACCTCTATCGCTTTGAAGGGGCGTGAATCTACTGTCACTGTTTATGATGTCGATCCCGCTAAGTGCATCCGGGCAAGATTTGAGGGATTGCGCGTCTCTCCACTTTCCCAACTATTGTCGGAGTCTGAGGTGATTATCGGCTGCACGGGGAAAACATCTGTGCGGGAGCGTGATATCCCAATGATCAGAGATAAGGCGGTTTTAGTCAGCGGTTCTGCGAAAAATGAAGAATTTGACCTCGTGGCATTTGATAAATGCTGTCAGAAAGAGGAAATCAGTTCAGTTGTATGGAAATACACGCGTCCTGACGGGGGTTGTTTTTACCTTCTGAACAAGGGTACCCCTGTGAACTTCAGAGATCGAAGCGTTCTCGGATACATATTGGATATGATTTATTCTGAGCTGTTTCTTTGCATGAAGCTTGTTGCCGATGAAAAATTAAACAACGGCCTGCAGCTGTCTCCAGGAAAAATCCACAATGAAGTCGCCAAAAACTGGCTCAAAATTTATGAGCCGAACTTCTCTTCGGATTGTGAAGACAAGGTGTGGAGCTTTGATGAAGACAAGCCTCTCGATCTGACGCAAACGTTTCTTTTGCAGATGGAGGCAGGATCAGCTCATTCGGTCCAGTAGATGGTCTCCGACGCGAATCGCATTGGCCATAGCTGTCAAAGAGGGGTTGACTGCCCCGATACTGGGAAAGAAACTCGTGTCGACAACATACAGGTTGTCAAGATCGTGCGCTTTGCAATTGACGTCCAGTACGGAGGATTTGGGATCTTTTCCAAAGCGGCAGGTTCCCGATTGGTGTGCGACGCCCGCTAAAGGAATGTCTGTCTTCATGTAGACCTTGCGCGGGATGAGGAAATCGGTGTGCATATCCAGATGACTGAGCATTGACTTCAATTTTTCATACAGCTTTTTCATCGGGACCTGATTGTTCTTTCGGTATGACAAGGTCACTTTTCCATCCTTATCAACTGTCACTCTGTTTTCAGGGTCTGGCAAATCCTCGGTTGAAAGCCAGAAATCGACAGCGTGGCGGGCGATATCTTTCAATACCATCTTTGGGGCAAGAGCTGTTTCAATCGGTTTTTCTCCTCTGTACATTTCACTTGTCGACTTTCCGACCATCTGGATATTTCCCATCGGATAGTCGAACCCGTCCATGCCGAAATAAAAATCATTCAGCGCCAGCGTTTTTTGGAACATTGTGAGGTTAGGCTCCTTGGAGATTGCCAGGACAGCCTGGCTGTTGTGAAACATATAGTGGCGTCCGACCATGTCCGAGGAGTTGGCGAGCCCGTTGGGGTGTTTGTCGTTCGAGGATGCGAGCAACAGCTTTGCGGAGTTGACCGCTCCACATGAGACGACAACGATGTCAGCGCGAAAGTTCTCTGTTTTTCCATCTATTGTCGCCACGACTTCAGTAACTGTTTTCCCTGTGGGGTCCGTGAGGAGCTTTTGTACATGAGCCTCGGTGATCAGCGTGACATTTTCGTACTCGACTGCGGGGCGTACCCCAATCGTTTCCGCATCAGCTTTTGCTTGAACAAGGCAAGGGAACCCGTCGCATGTTTGGCATCTGACACATTTGCTGAAAGGCATATTCTGCTCATCCAGCATGACGGCGCAGGGCGCGGGAAATGGATGGTAGCCATTGGCTTCCAGTTGATCGTAGAGTTTTTGTATGCGCGGCTCATGAGAAACAGGGGGGAAAGGGTAGGGTGCGCTGGAAGGCGGCTCTGTCGGATCTTGCCCGCGAGCGCCGTGCACCTGGTACATCTCTTCGGCTTTCGTGTAATAAGGTTCTAGCTCTTCATAGCTGATCGGCCAGGCAGGTGAGGTTCCGTCATGATGGTGAAGTTCTTCGAAGTCTTCCTTGCGTAGTCGGTAAAGCGCTGCGCCGTACATTTTCGTCGCCCCGCCGACAAAGTAGTGGACCTGCGGCTGGAAGGCTTTGTCATTGTGGTCGTACCATGTATCTTCGGAGATGTACCTGTTTTCTTGAAAGACGGCTTTTGCGTCCCAGTTCTCTTTTTCCCGTTTAAGCCATCCGCCTCTCTCAAGAATTAAAATCCGCTTTCCTGAAGAAGCTAAGTGGCGGGCAAGAGTTCCTCCGCCAGCGCCGCTGCCGATAATGATGATATCAAAAACTTGATTCATGAGAGCCAGACCTTGAAGCTATCCAACTAAAATTTTTTGCCCGTCTTTGGCGTCTTTTTTCCTGGAGAAGAGAAATCGAGACTTGCCTATAATATCAAATATTGACTTCGCCTCGATTTTCTCCCCCAGGGAAAAATCCATCCAAATCCGAACAAAACCTTTTAGTTGGATAGCTTCTTCATGTACACCTTTATCGGGATGCTATAGGAATTGTATTCTTTATACAATTATTTCTTCGAAAAGTGAATTTATTGAGAGAGATCTTTTGCGCTGACCAACACATACGTTTTTGATTTTACAGCCTCTAGTATTTCTTCGGGGTTGATGAGTTCGTAGAGCTTTCTAAAATCCTTTTCTTTCGAAGGGTTTTTGCGTAAAAATTCCAAGTATCTATACATAAAGCTCTTACTGGTGACACGCTTATGGAAAATCAAGAGCATATCGTATGAGACATTGTTCTTGACGATCGTGTCGTTCGCGTCTAAGGTCAGCTCCGCTCTAAGTTGAAGCTTTTTGAGTGTCGCTTCATCAAGCCCATTGATAATATAGACCTCGTTGATCCCAAATTGTTCGTGAGCTTCCTGGTAGCTGTCTTGAATGAGCATTATTTTTCCTGCTGTTTACGTTTGGGAGACAAGTTTAGAGTTTTTAATGGGTGAAAGCAAGTTTGCAGATGAATTTCTTCATGAAACGGCTTTGCTCCTAAATCAAAAAATGAGGTGATAGATGAAATGTCTTTTGGTTCTAACATTCTTGACTTCTGTCGTATCTGGGAATGAAAAAACCTTGAATGACTATTACTAAACAGCAAAACAAAATTGCCACGACATATCCTCTATTCGGAAGGAAATGGACCGAGTGAACGATGATATTTTGAGGCTCCTTGCGGAGCGTAGCGCCTATGTCAAACGGGCGGGTGATTTGAAATCTAAGACATCAGGGGTTGCAGATGACCGTCAAAGAGTGGCTGACCAAGAGAGGAAGATTATAGACAAATCGATGGAATTGGGACTTCCTATAGAAATCGGGCTTCCTGCGTTCAAGGTGATCATGGAAACGTCCATTCAATTTCAGCAACAGTATATCGATCATTTGCCATTGGAAGGGTGATCGAGGTGGATTTACATGTCAGAGGTTAGATTGGTCCAATATGGTTGAAAAGAGGCCCCTCTCTTCGCTTTAACCAGGAATATCAGCAAAAATACAAAATCTAATTGAAACTCTAATCAGACCACAACTCTTGTCGTTGCCACGCCTTGGGAACTATGAGTTTTCCGGAAGGAGGTGTGAAGCAATCTGTTATCATGACTGATTGCCATGCAGGCTTCCATTCTTTTGGAATAGAATATGAGGGTTGAATGTTGATTTCTTCAGTGAATCCAAAGCGACTATAGTAATTAGGATCGCCAAGAACGAGTATTTTGTTTACCCGTTTTTTCTTTAGCATGTTGAAGCCCTTTTTGATCATGGTGCTTCCAATACCGTTTCGTTGATATTTTGGCAGTACTGCCATGGGCCCTAACAATGCTAAGGTAATGTTTTCTGGCGATGCATGACACTGAGTAAAAGCAATATGGCCAAGAATATCACTGTCATACACAGCGGAAAGGTTCAGAGTATTTCGTTTGTCATCGAGCAGCTCAATAACAAGCGGGAATAAATTTTCTTCAACGAAAGCCCTACGATAAAGGATTTTGAGCAAAGCTATATCCTTTTGCTCGGTCTCGCGGACAATAATTTGATCTTTGAACAGGTGCATCGCCTCAAACGCTCACTATTCAAACATGGTAGCAAATGTATACAACGAGGGTCAATGTCGTAAGTGTTCCAACTTCAGTCCGCGTCCACTTTGTTGAGACCGTTGCATTATTCTGAGCTTTGGATTGGGGATGGCAAAAGTCGGGTTGCCACTTAAAAATATCGCGAATGCTGCTTGAACGGATGTCGTTAAACCTAAATTGTCCATTGATTTTTAAGACTTCAATGATGTTGCATATGAAAAAATCGGTGGAATAACTGTGTAAAGATATTATTTTTTTTATAAAGTAAAAATAAAATCTTTTGAGGAAATAACGATGAGTTTTACATACCGTAAATTATCCAAAGACGAAGCGGTTCTGTTACTTGTTGATCATCAATCTGGATTAATTTCACTTGTCCAGGATTTTACGCCGAGTGATTTCAAAAATAATGTGATTGCTCTTGCAGATGTTGGGAAATTTTTTAATCTTCCAACGGTCCTAACAACAAGTTTCGATGAAGGACCCAATGGTCCAATTGTGACGGAATTGATAGAAAGGTTTCCAGATTCACCTTTGATTCGTCGCCCAGGTCAGATCAATGCCTGGGATAATGAGGAATTTGTTCAGGCTATTAAAGCTACCGGTCGCAAACAATTAATTATAGCGGGAGTGGTCACAGACGTATGTGTCACATTCCCTACTCTATCGGCAATTGAAGCTGACTTTGATGTATTTGTAGTGACAGATGCATCCGGCACGTTTGATGTAACCGTTCAACAGGCGGCATGGTCTCGGATGCAGGCGGCTGGTGCGCAGCTCATGAATTGGTTTTCGGTAGCTTGTGAGCTCCATCGTGACTGGCGTAATGATATGGAAGGTCTGGGTACTCTGCTCTCTAATCATTTGCCAAACTATCGTAATTTGATGACTAGTTATCAAATGTTACAAAATGCAAAATAGGATAAATAAATTAATAATACGCGAAAGCATATCGATCATTTGCCATTAGAAGGGCGATATACCGATAATGTTTCAAAATTGTGCTTCATACTTCGTCAGCTTGCCACTGAATTTCTACCCGCCTGCATCGCCCAACTCATTCGAGTTGAACTGCTTCGGCGCCGACCATGTCTGATAGAAATTCCGAACGCCTCCTTGTCTGAAAACCCAATTTTGAAACATTATCGGTATAGAAGCTTTTAGTTGGATAACTTCATGAAAGGGGAGTTTCTTAAGTGTTTTTTCGATTGTTCTAATTGATAAACGAAGTTTACATATTTTGTTGGGATTGGTACATATAGGGGATTAGGGAATAACCAAGGAGGGTGTCATGTCTAAGTATAGTTGTGGTGATTGCGGAATGCAAGTTGAGTCACTAAGATGTGGTAAATGTGGCGCGGAGTTAGCTAATAAAGAGATTGAGGTCGAGGGCAAAAAAGTGCAGGTGGCTGAGTGTCCAAAGGGATGCGGAAAGGTCAAATCGCCTCAATGCTGCGGTCATGATATGGCATTCAATAAGTAGGGAAGGTTCCCGCCTCCGACGATAAAGGCCCACAGACAGCCCATCTTTCCAGCAATGCACTTCCTATCAGACCGATAGGTCTGACTGCGTCGCGATCGTGAAAATCTGAAGCAATGGCAGCTATTTGTCTCTTTTAACAGGAGAGTCAAGTTCTGAACTTTTTTTTGGCGAAATTTTTCATTTTAATTTATTATATTTCTAATAATCTGATTTTAAAATAGTTTTGTTCAAGGGAGAATAACTATTATTAAGTATAGAAAAGAGCAAGAAGTGAAGTTGTGATTTGTAGATTTTTATTCTTCATGCTGGTGTGTTCTTTTTCAGGTTGTTTGGGTGCGGGATCGAGTGAGGGGTTCGTCGATAACAATGGCGTGAAAATTCATTACGTTCAAAAGAATGCCGGTGAGTCGAATAAGCCCTCTCTGTTATTCGTTCCGGGATTATCGATGCCGGGCTGGATATTTGAAAAACAGCTAGACTACTTTTGCAGCAGTTACACTGTTGTTGCTATGGATCCGCGCTCTCAAGGCAAATCTAGCCAAACAACGGAAGGGCAATATGCTTTGGCAAGGGCCGGCGATATAAAAGCAGTAGTAGAGGGACTGAAAATGGCCCCGGTTGTCCTTATCGGGTGGTCGATATCAGTTCCTGAGATTGTCGCTTATATAGACCATTATGGATCTGAAGGAATTCCAGGAATTGTCATGATTGACGGGCTGGTCGGCCTCGATATGTGTTCTGAACATTTTAAGGATACAGTGGATTGGATCTATCTCTTCCAAATAGACCGTCAAAAAAACACCGAAAGGTTTATACGCGGATTGTTCAAACAATCTCAATCAGCGGAGTACATAGCAGAACTGACAAAAGCCAGCTGCATAACACCAACCACGACTTTTGTAACATTAGCTTATAATACATATTCAAAAGATTACCGATATGTTCTCAAGGGAATTGATAAACCCACTTTGGTTATAAGTTGTGATGGAGAATACCAGAATCTAATGAGGAAAATGAGTCGATCAATTCCTAATTCTCAGTTTGAAATCGTCGATCATGCAGGTCACGCCTTATTCGTGGATCAGCCTGAGCGTTTTAATGAACTCCTTGAAGAATTCCTGGCTCCTCTGAGCAAGAACAGCAGAAAATAACAATCAGGACTTCGCTCAGATCCAGAAACGGATAGGTTCATGTTTTTTTATTTTCTCACAGGGTAAGCAATTCGAATACACTCAGGCTCATTTGTCATTAGATTTTGCTTAAGAGCCTCCTCAAGAGTCCACCATGCTAAGTCAGTGTGTTCAGGTGTGAGAGGGATGTCATCTATCGTATGGGGGACCTTAGCTTCGTACATATGATAGACAAAATCTGCATACTCGCTTTTAATATAGACAGTTTTAATGAATGTATATTTGAGTGTAAGAGATGTTTCTTCTTTTATTTCTCGAGCAATAGCTTCATCTAAGGTCTCCCCATCTTTTACTTTACCCCCAGGGATCGCCCATTGATTTGAATGCCATTTGTGAGGTGATACTTTCATAAAAAGTACCTTGTCACCCGCTTTAATAAAGGCAGCGACAACATGTAAATGTTCACCTCTGAATTCATCTGGAGGGGTTAAAAAAACTTCCCCATATAGAGGGGGCAAGAAGTTAACATATTCCAGGGGTGCAAATAAAAAGATTGATAGCAAAGTAGGAGAAAGAAAAACGTGGTAAATAGTTTCTTTTAATTTATTTTTTATCATTTAAGTTGCCTTCTGCAATAACAACAATTCCAACCTCTGTTTTTATTGCTTTCGTTAAATTGTCATCATAAAGTCTACCTTCTCAAAAGGATGCATTGCAAGGAATACCGCCGAGAAAACATATTTTTGTGCGCACGTTTACCAACATTCATGGTCTCTATTGTCATAAACGACAGCCAGTGCTATCTATAATAATTACTTTATATTACAGAAGGCACCATCATGAATCTTCAACTGAACGATACAGCTCCAGATTTCACTGCAGAGACAACTGAAGGCTCTATTCGATTTCTGGATTGGAAAGGTGATAGCTGGGCCATCCTGATGAGTCACCCCAAGGATTTCACTCCTGTTTGCACAACAGAGCTGGGTGCTGTCGCAAAGCTAAAGCCTGAATTTGATCGCCGTAATGTCAAGGTAATGGTCCTTAGCGTCGACTCCCTCTCCGAGCACGTGAAGTGGATCAACGATATCAACGAGACACAGAACGTCACCTTCAATTTTCCTCTTATTGCAGATCCAGACGCCAAGATTGCGCAAATGTACGGAATGATCCATCCGAAAGCAAATGACACGTTCACGGTACGTTCAGTCTTTATTATCGCTCCTGATAATACCATTAAACTGATGATGACCTATCCAGCCTCGACTGGACGTAACTTTGACGAGATCCTACGTACGATAGACTCTCTCCAGCTGACCGCAGACCACCTTGTGGCTACGCCTGCCAATTGGTGCAATGGTGACGACTGCGTGGTCCTACCGTCAATTCCCGACAGCGAACTACCGGCCAAGTTCCCGAAGGGATGCACGCACATTAAACCTTATCTGAGAACTACTCCGCAGCCGAATCGCTAGAGAGGAATCGTTTGTTTCTTCTAGCAGTCGAGTGATAAGTTCAGAACTTTTGAGTGAGCTTGTTGTCATTTTGCAAAGAAGAATTGTATTCATCAATCACAGAATTTTTTATCTTTTCAAGTAGCGGAATAAGAGTATTCTGTAGGTAGGTTGTTAGCTCTAACCAAACTTGATCTGACAGTCAGCACATTTCTTACACAGCCTCCGTTGACGCTTACCCACCTTTAACAGGAAAACGCTGCATATTGCTTAAAAACCTACGCTTAGTTTAACAAAGGGGCCTGCCAAGACAAAGTTACTGAGTGTTCTTCTAAAGCCCAATGCATAGACACCAACTTCAGCATCTTCTGGAGGCGTTGTGACCTCGCTAGACATATCAACTGACTGAATGGCGTTAAGATATGCTTGGACTTGATAGCCAATGTCAACATTAATGGCATGATTGCAATAGCAGGTTGCATAAGACAAGCCCAGACTCCCGAAAAAAGCTGGTACGATTTGTGTCCTGTTGGGCACATCGGTTTCTTGTGTATTTGGCGGGGTTATTCCAAGTCCTGCAAGTAAAGGTGTATTTGATTTGTAAGTCGTGTGGTTCTTAATTGTTCCTACTAATAAAGAACAGGAATTGTCACTTACTAATGAGAAATTATTGCAAAGGTGATAAGTGAAATCCAAGCCCAACTCAGGGCCAGCGCCTATAAACATAGATGGCGTTTCAATGTTTCGAGTGATTGTTCCCTCGTAGTTTGAAAAATCAGAGGTGATACTCTGTTTAATGCGAGTAAAAGAAACACCGGCAAACCAATCAGCTTTTAGTCCATTACAACAAGTAAATTGATTTCCGAGGTTAAGATTTACAGCATCAAACTCATGGGTTGCATGGCCATGGGCGATTTTATAGGGATGTGCATCAGGACCGATATTGAAATAAGGGCCTACCATATTTTCTTCGGAAACTCGTATAGAGGATGAATCGCTTGAGTGGAGGTGCTCCCAACTCAGTTGAAGCCGTGCATTTGGACAGACAGAATACGTTGTCACACCTACTTCAAAACCAAAGTGAAAATCGGGTCTAATTTCCAGGCTTTTCCAGTTAGGAGTAGGAACAGGCAGTGGGAGTGCTTCCGCCCCATAATATAAATTGCTGCTGTTAGGCTGTAGGTAAAGTACTTTGCCATAGAATTCAGTGGGAGAGCAATTATTGATAGCTAGTAAAGAGCTGAAAAAGGAAAGTGATAGGAAAAGAAGTTTGAATTTCATGATAGGTCCTTAAAGTTTGGATCTTTCAACTTACATTGAAATTCTATTTTACTGCTATTAGAAGTGAAAAAAAAATATTTGAGGATCTTTTAAAAAGACTTTTATATTTGAGTTTTATGTCTCTAAAAACAAACTTCTTAAGTTATAAAACGCAGTCTTTAAATTTGATGGAGAGACGTATTCAGAACTTTTGATTGGGAAAGATTAAAAGCTTCCAATACTCTTAACCTTTTAGGGTATAGCAATGGTTAAACCTGTTTTCTGGACTAAATCTCGAGCTCGTTTACAATTAGTGCTCAGAGCAGGAAGAAAGAAGGTCAATTGGCTTTTTCTTCCTGGGGGGCCTGGTCTTGGCTCAGAGTCTCTTCTTCCTTTATTAGATATTCTGAAACTATCAGGTAGTCTTTGGTTACTTGATTTGCCAGGAGATGGATCTAATACCACCTCAAATAATTCTGAGTTTTTTAGTAAATGGCCACTAGCTCTTATCGAAGCTGTTAGTCAATTTGATCGTGTGATTTTAGTCGCTCATTCTACTGGCGGTATGTATGCGCTTTCTGTGCCAGAAATAGAAGATCTTTTAGAAGGATTTATTTTGCTTGATTCTGCTCCCAATGCAGGATGGCAAGCTTCATTTGCAGAAGTAATAGGTGACTTCCCTGTTCCAGGTTTAGAAGTTCTGCAAGAAAAATATATGAAAACTCCTAATAACCAAACCTTAAAAGAGGTTACCCTGGCTTCGGCTCCCTACTTATTTACTCAAAGAGGACAAGAGTCTGGCATAAAATCATTGCGTTCGCTTCCTTATAATTATGAGACCTGTCAATGGTCGGAAAATCATTTTGATCGAACATATCAAGCTAAATGGATACCTAAAACTATCCCCACTTTGATTTTGGCAGGCGATAAAGATTTAGTTACACCTTTGAGACTATTCAAAAATGAAAAACGATTCAACCGATACAATATTATCATTAAGTCGATCAATGAGGCTGGGCATTTTCCGTGGATTGATAATCCAACCGAAGTCGCGGAAATATTCAGTGAGTACGGCAATAAAATTAAGGAATAAAAAAGGCCAGGTTTAATCAACCTGACCAATTGGAGGTTTCCACCTCCAACAGCACCTTGTCACAGCACAAACGGCTTCTATCACCCCATCTTTCCAGCGATGCACTCCTCGTCAGACCGATAGGTCTGACTTCGTCGTGATCGTGAAAATCTGAAGCAATAGAAGCCGTTTGTATTTTCGAACAGTGCTGTTTGAGATGGAGAGACAGGTTCGGGGTTTTTGATTGGAGCGGTTTGCAAAAGATGTTGTCCGTACAATAGACGAATACAATGCTCATCTTGGACTCCACCTTAGGACAAAACGCAATCGATCAGGTTAAAATTTTCAATAAGTACCCCCTCCCGTTTCGGAATTTTACCTGACCTAATAGGATCGAACGGCAAAGAGTGGCGTGATTATCAATATCCATAAATAAGCTGCAGGGCATTCCGGTAAAATTTATCGGGGCAAGGCCAGAGAAGCCTTAAAAGATCTGGAACCGTTCAATCCGACCCATTTCGCTAAGGATCTTTTTGAATAGAAGTCAGGAGAGAGTACACTCTCCCTCATGTTAAGAATAGTGATTGTTAGCATCCAAGAAGATTTTGTATTTCCTTTAACTCCTGGTGATCCAAACTACCGAATATTTTATTCCAGTAATACTCAAGTAAGGGGTTTGCATCTTCAGGTTCTCCAAACAAATTTTCCACTTTAGGAAAGTCTTTATTGAAGGCCGCTTGATTATAATCGATTTTGATTGCCAATACCTTATAACATTTGTTCACAAACTCTTGGCTTTTACCCTCTTTCTCGGCCTGCTCGATATTTTTGATAGCCTCTTTAACCTGCCCGCGCAAGCGGGAAATATTCTCTTTATGGTTTGGATTTTCATTCAAAGACTTCATCAAAAGCAAAATATGGGCGGTGTGGTCATGAACGAACTCCTTGTTTGAGGATAAAAGGACATCGTAATGTAGAAATGCTTGGATAAAATCTCTATCGGATGCAATGCCTTCACTGCTGCAAACAGTAAATTTTGGCCCCACAGTCCTTTTAATCCGCTCAACCAATGCTGTTATATCCGGCATTGTAATTTCGTGGCTGCTGTGAACTTCATAACCGAGACTTTCAACGTAACTTCTATCATAGTTAAATAATATCTTCTCAATACTCTCCGGCTCCTCTGCAGGAAAAGCGTCAAGGATCTTTTTTTGGAATTCTTCGGTAATTTGTTGGATTTCTTGGTAATCAGATCCTCTGTTTGCAAAGAATTCAGGAATTATTGAGACGAAACGAAAAAGAAAACCGCCATATTCATCCGCTTTGCATCCTACACACCTCCAAATGACACTATCTTTTTGTTCTAAAACCGGAGCATCGGGGGTGGTAGGCGAAACCGAAGGCTGGTTTACTGAATTTGCTGAAAAACTTACCATTTTAAACTCACAAAGTTTACTTTAAAACATTTATTATATCGTTAAGATATTAAGATATTATTAATACACATAAACATACTGTAAAACACAGGGAAAGATTGACTCCTTAAAACTGGAGATATACCTTTTTTCAGTCAAATGTGTTTTCCAAAAAATATTCGAGCAATAGAAGCTGTTTGTCTCTTCGAACAGTACTGTTAGAGGTTTCCACCTCCAACAGTACCTTGTCAAAGCACAAACGGCTTCTATCACCCCATCTTTCCAGCGATGCACTCCTTGTCAGACCGATAGGTCTGACTTCGTCGCGATCGTGAAAATCTGAAGCAATAGAAGCTGTTTGTCTCTTCGAACAGTACTGCTAGAGGTGGAGAGACAAGTTCAGAACTTTTGGGTGGAAGATTCTAGAGGAACGCTTGTCTGAATTCCATTCGTACCCCCCGACCGAATCGCAATAATCCGAGGGAAAAGATTGTCATCGTTTTCAAGATTTGACAACGATTTTGAGGAAATTTAATCTACTTCTACGCGTTTTTTAGTTAAACATGTCATTTTAAAGATAAATTGAAGGAATAGTCATTATTCTGAAGTAATCAACAATAAAAATCAATATTTTGATGGAGAAATAATCGTTTTTGAGATAATTTAGTGAAAAGTAATGAAAACTTAGAGAGGGAGATTATGTGGGAACTAGATATTCCAAATGGGGCTAAACCAATAGGTTACCGCTTTCTTTACGAACACTTTCGACTACGAGTAATTGGTCATTATCGCTGGTCTTACACTGGTCCTGGCTGGGATTCCAAAGAGTTTAAATATGAACACAGTTATGTTCAGCTACGTCTATACCCTAAATCATATGAAATTGAATCAGACCCCATTAAGCATGTCGAATTTGCCTTAAAGCATGAGGGTCTTAACCTAAATATTATCAAACAATCGCTTAAGTTGATCGGGCACGAGAAAGTTTGTGAATATATAAAGTCCTCCCCAACGGGTAAGTACGCTAGAAAAATTTGGTTTTTATATGAATTTCTATTAGAGGATATTCTTCAGATCGATGATGTTGGACGGGGTTCATATGTTCGTTTGGTGAATCCAAATGACTACTACTGTGGGAAAGACATAAAGAGCCCTAGGCATCGGGTAACTAATAATCTGCTTGGAAACCGCTTTTTTTCTCCTTTGGTTAGAAGGTCGGAACGACTGACTCAGCTTGAAGAACGGAATTTATCTGAAGTAGCAAGAAACATTACGAAGCAGTATGATGAATCCATTCTTGCAAGAGCAGTCAGGTACTTGTACACTAAGGAAACAATTGCCAGCTGGGAGATAGAAAGAGAAAAACCAGATAAAGCTAAAGCTGCTCGTTTTGTAGCATTACTAAAGAGAGATTATTCTCGAGATCAACTGACAAAAAATATGTTGGTGTCGATCCAGCGGGAGATAGTAGATGATCGTTTTGCTCTGAATGATTACAGGTCGTTTCAAAACTATGTTGGAGAGGAGCCAGAGCCGGGGCAAGTCCTTGTTCATTACATAGCTCCCCGACCTGGCGATCTCGCCGATCTGATGGATGGACTGCTTCAATGTGCTAATCGAATGTTTGCTTCGCAGGTTGACCCGGTTGTTATTGCGGCAGTTATTTCATTTGGTTTTGTATTTATGCATCCCTTTGAGGATGGTAACGGAAGACTTCACCGGTTTTTAATTCATTACGCACTGTCGAAACTTGGCTTTACACCCCAGGGAATAGTATTTCCGATATCTGCTGTAATTTTACGTGAAGAAAGAGAATATGACAGGGTACTTGAGTCTTTTTCGAGGCCGCTATCTGAGTTGGTGGAGAACTATGAGGTCAACGAGCTAGGAGAGATGAATGTAAACACTGAAACTGAGGATTTCTATCGATACATAGACTTCACTCCAATAGCTGAATTTCTATATCAATGTGTTGATCGGACTGTACAGACAGATCTGGAAAAGGAACTAGACTTCTTAAGCAGGTATGATGTGATTAAGCGTCAGATTAAAGAAGTTGTAGATATGCCCGATAGAAGAATAGACCTGTTTATCAAATGCGTGCGGCAAAACAATGGCAGTCTTTCAACCAGAAAACGCAGTTCTTTGTTTAAGATGCTCACTGAAGAGGAAGTTGATCAAATGGAAAATATAATCAAAAAAAACACCCTTTAGCATCGAGTAGTTTGATACTCATTTCCATTGGGCAAAATTAAACGTAAGAAAAAATGAAAATCTATCAATGTCTGATAGTGTTTGGAGGTTTCCACCTCCAACAGTATCTTGTCAAAGCACAAATGGCTTCTATCAACCCATCTTTCTAGCGATGCACTCCTCGCCAGACCGATAGGTCTGACTTCGTCGCAATGAAGCAAATCTGACAAAATCATAAAGCTTTTTGCTGTGAAAAAAGGCGATGAAGTTGGAGAGACAGGTTCAGATCTATTCCATGGGGTCAAATGGCAATGAAGTGGCTGCATCATGATGATGTGTATGTTCCAATCGAGAGTTCTTCCTCTGAACCTGTTTCTGCAGCTCTGACAAAGACGTTTTAATGAGTTCATTTCTTAGTTTTGGCTCAGGAAAGTCAAAGGGAGAGCGGTAGACGACGATATGGGTAGGAAGGTGTGTTACCCTAACAGCATGAGAGAATCGATCATCGACAAAGGTTCCAAGTAAAGGAATAATATCAATCTTAATCTCGTTATGTTCAAAATAAGGATGCATTGGGAGCTATCATAAATTTCATTGAGTCCACGATGATGATCGGAAGCGGACGCGGTAATTTCTGCAGTATGGAGTGGGGAAAAATTCCGCATGCACCTAGAGTTTAACAGTTTCGGGTTCGATTTGTCAATCCGCAGAGGCAGACGAGGACCCCATCTTTTTTAGATCGTTTCCTTCCAGACCGGCTGGGTGTGGCGCGCAGCAGTAATAAAAATCTGAACGATTTGTGGGCCTTTCTCATTCTAAACAGGAAAGACAAGTTCAGAACTTTTGATTGGAGTAAAACCAGAAGTTTTCTTGATGGGGGCTATTCAAGGTCAGGGGCTGTAATCTTAAACTGAGAAGCTAAATGCTCTGATAAATCCTTCATCAACTGTTGTCCTTCTCCTGGTTTTTGAACTGGGCGTTTTGATGTTGATGGTAGCAGAGCAATATTTAAACAGTTTTGAGCTTTTTCAAATAGCGTTTGATGATGATGTATCAAAGGTTCATTATACACTAAGTTTTCCAGTGCCTTTGTTAAAAAGGGATTTTCATTGTTCCCTGCATATCGGAAGTTTATTTTTAACTCACAAGCTAGTGACTTAAGTCGATTGGTGAATCGAGTTTGCGCTTCTCGTCTTTCCTTCCTATCATTTAAGTAGAGTGAAATCTTGCCTCCGATGAACCCCGATATTATAGCAGTTACAAGAGTGCTTATACAAAAAGTCAAAAGGGGATTCTGCTGAAAATTTTCTATAAATTCGGGCACTTTTGGAGCAACAATTGCAAAAAATATCTGAACATTTTTTTGAAAGTTGTAAGCAAGAAAAAATACATATTTATACTGCGACAAGGTCAGTTGGGACGTCAAATTCAAGAGGTTCGATTGGGTGAGAGTAATCAGCCATATGAACAATTTTAAATGCTCTTCGGAAATCATCATCTTTCGTTAATAGTTGGTCTAGAAGCCATAATCTTAAATCTCTTTGCGTAGTCAAATTCATTTTAGAGCCCTTATTTCCTGTTTTTTCCCATTTCACAACAGCGGGATGTGTGACGCCAAAAAGCTTACCAAATTCAGTCTGAGTCAGCCCTAGCCAATTTCGAATGTAACGAATTTGATTGCCTGTCAAGTCGGATGGATGATGTGCAAGAGCTAGCAGAACAACCTTTTGTAAAACATTGAGGTCAACATCCAGTGTCCAAACTCCACGAAGCTCTATCATCGGAACATTGCGAAGAATAACTGGAAAGCCCAATCCTTCGTATACAACTTCTTTTTCAACTTTCTGTTTTTTCATATTTTCAATGCCTCCCCTCAAGGTAAAAGGCGGTTATAATTAAAAGGTCTTTATCTTCATCGAATGAGACAATTACTCTTAACTCCATTTCATCTATTGTCTTTCCACGTATGGCATAATTCCATGAATTAAAAGCTTCTTCAAAGTGGTCTTTGTTTTTCTCATGTCTTCCGGTTTTTAGCACATGGATAATTTCAGGTAAGATAATGTTCCTCTCGGCCTTTCTTTCAATGGCGTGAAAAGTATCTCGATATGCTCCTGAGCCAATGCAATTTCTGACACGCTCTAGGAGGTTTTCTATCTTTTCGTTGGCAAGAGTATTTATCCATTTTTACCTTTAATGTAACTGAGTGACATTTAATTGTCAAGTGTTAGAAAACGGGATAAAGAAAATAAATATAAACTATTGAATATAAGATATATGTAAAAGATAAATGGAGGTTTCCACCTCCAACAGCACCTTGTCAAAGCACAAACGGCTTCTATCACCCCATCTTTCCAGCGATGCACTCCTCGTCAGACCGATAGGTCTGACTTCGTCGCGATCGTGAAAATCTGAAGCAATAGAAGCCGTTTGTATCTTCGAACAGTACTGTTGGAGGTGGAGAGAATCGAACTCTCGTCCTAAGTATACTCCATAATGACCACTACATGCTTAGTGCTCTGAAATATAGGCCAACCGCTATGCAGAGCACGCCAATACGATCAACCCGCCTTATTTAATCTCGATACAATAACCTAAAGACAGTCGGCCACTGCACCATACCAAGAAAATAACGATAGACCCCAAAACCCCTGGTCCAGCTTCAGGCTATCGGGCCACTCAATCGGTTAAGATTAAGCAGCAGCTGCGTAAGCAGGTGCAGTCTCAACAGTCGCAGCTGCAATAGCTGGGAAGTCAAGAACTTTGTTACCTGTTACAGTTGTGCTTTTTGATTCGGCACTTAATGGTTTACCGGTTTTTTAAAGAGGCCAACCGATATCCTCTGCATGCAATCAATACTTCGCATCCCAGTCGAAACCAGTACACCCCCATATTGAAATTCGATCTAATCTCTTGATCTACCACCCATTATAACACAGATGAGGCTTTTCTGAAAAGAAATGGACTTTAACAGGGAAGAATGCCTATAATTCCCCTTTCAATTTATAAAATTTATTAGGTGAAGCAATGTTCGACGAGATCCAACAGGAATCTTTCGATGAAAGAGAAAAACGTATCCTCGATTCCTGGGAAAAGGACAAAATTTTCGAAAAATCTGTAGAAAATCGCAAAGATCAACCCCACTTCTCCTTCTACGATGGCCCCCCGTTCGCCACCGGCCTCCCACACTACGGTCACTTCCTCGCCGGCACCATCAAAGATGTCGTCCTCCGCTACAAGACCATGAAAGGATTCTACGCCCCACGACGGTTCGGTTGGGACTGCCATGGCCTCCCAGTCGAATACGAAGTGGAAAAGGCAAACGAACTCTCAGGCGCCAAGTCGATCGAAGAGTTCGGCATCGCCAAATTTAACGAGGCGTGCCGCTCCATCGTCCTCCGCTACTCCGAAGAATGGAAAGACCAGGTCAAACGAATGGGCCGATGGGTCGATTTCGGCAATACCTACCGCACCATGGACATCAACTTCATGGAGTCCGTCTGGTGGGTCTTCAAACAACTCTACGAAAAAGGGCTCGTCTACCAAGGCCACAAAGTGATGCCGTTCTCAGCTAAACTGGGAACGCCCCTATCAAATTTCGAGGCAGGGGAGAACTACAAAGAAGTAGACGATCCTTCCCTCACAGTCGCTTTTGATGTGGTAGGGGAGGAGAACACCTATTTCCTCGCATGGACGACCACCCCATGGACCCTCATTTCGAATTTAGCACTCATGGTCGGACCCGATGTCGACTACGTCAAAATCAAAGATACAGATAACGGTAAATTCTACATTCTGGCCAAAGACTGCCTGGGAACCTACTACAAAGAAGAGAAGGCGTACGAAATTGTCGAAACAATGAAGGGGAGCGACCTCGCCGGGAAATCCTATCGTCCTCTTTTTGACTACTTCAAGGACCGGGAAAATGCCTTCCAGGTGATCCTGGAGGAAAGCGTCGACCTCAGCGAAGGAACCGGGATCGTCCATTCGGCGCCGGCGTTTGGTGAGGTGGACTTCTACGCCTGTGAACGGGCGGGGATCAAGCTTGCCTGTCCCGTCGACAACAACGGCAGATTTACCGATGAGGTCCCGGAATATGAAGGACTGTTCGTCAAAGATGCCGACAAGCAGATCATCAAAGGACTGAAGGAAAAGGGGAGAGTGGTCCATCATGGGACTTGCCGCCACCGCTATCCGTTTTGCTGGCGCTCAGACACACCTCTCATCTACAAGGCAGTCTCTACGTGGTTTGTGGCAGTGGAGAAGATCAAAGACGCCATGCTGGCCAACAACGAAAAAATCCACTGGATGCCGGAACACTTGAAAGAGGGCCGATTTGGGAAGTGGCTGGAAGGGGCGCGCGACTGGGCGATCAGCCGCAACCGCTACTGGGGAACGCCGATCCCTCTCTGGATCGCCGACGATGGCGAGATCTATGTGGCAGGCAGTATTCGTGAGCTGGAAGTGGCGACCGATACCGAGATCACCGACCTCCACCGCCATTTCATTGACGACTTGACATTTACACGGAACGGAAAAACCTTCAAACGGATCCCTGAAGTATTCGACTGCTGGTTTGAATCCGGATCCATGCCCTATGCGCAAAACCATTATCCCTATGATAATCGAGCGCTTTTTGAAGAGAACTTCCCAGCAGACTTTATCGCTGAAGGACTGGACCAGACGCGCGGGTGGTTCTATACGCTGACAGTGCTCTCGACAGCTCTATTTAACAAGCCGGCGTTTAAAAACGTGGTGGTCAACGGAATCGTCCTTGCTGAAGATGGCAACAAAATGTCCAAACGCCTGCAGAACTACCCCGACCCCATGGACGTCGTGCATAAGTACGGGGCAGATGCTATCAGGCTTTACATGATGCACAGCGGCGCTGTCAAAGGAGAAGACCTCCGCTTTCAGGAAAAGGGTGTTGAGCTGATCCTCAGACAGATCTTTATCCCGTTCTGGAATGCCTACAGCTTTTTTGTGACCTATGCGCGCATTTACGACTGGAAGCCTTCCGACAGTTATCCGCATCCCCAAGCTGTCATCGACCGCTGGATCCTTTCTATGGTGAACAAGCTCAATCATGATGTAGAAGAGGGAATGGACGATTACAATCTCAGCCGTGCTGTGGAGCCGTTTATCGGATTTATCGACCAGCTCACCAACTGGTACATCCGCCGTTCAAGGCGCCGTTTCTGGGCCGAAGAGGCGACACAGGATAGAGAAGAGGCTTTCCAGACACTTTATCAAGTGCTGTTAGCGCTGACCAAGATCGCCGCGCCTTTCGTTCCCTTTATCAGTGACGCGATCTACCGTAATTTGAGGCACCGGGATGATCCGGAATCTGTCCATTTATGTGACTATCCTCAGTATCATCCTGAAAGCCGCGATGAGAAGCTGGAAGCGGAGATGTTCGTCGTCCAGAAGACCGTGAGCCTGGGGCATGCCCTGCGTAAAGAGCACAAGGTAAAGGTGCGGCAGCCGCTCCCGGCTGTCCATGTCGCTTCCTCAAATCCTCAGGTGCTTGAGTTTCTGAGAGAGCAGCAGCATCTCGTGGCAGATGAGCTCAATGTAAAAGAGGTGGTGTTTTCAACCGATGAATCAGATTTTGTGCGGTTAAAGGCAAAGCCGAATTTCAAAACGCTTGGAAGGCGGCTGGGCAAGCTGATGAAACCTGCTCAGGAGGCGATCTCTAAGTTCACATCCACAGAGTTGGAGAAGCTACGGAACGGAGAGACTCTGCGCGTGACTCTTGAAGGCGAGGAAGTGGAATTGTCGCCAGAAGACGTAGAGGTGGACCGCGAGGTGCGTGAAGGTCTCATTGCCGCAAATGAAGGGGAGATTACGATCGCCCTTGATACAAATCTGAGTGAACCGCTCATTATTGAAGGTCTTGCAAGAGAGGTGGTCAATAAGATCAATTCGATGAGGCGTGATGGCGGTTTTGACGTATCAGACCGCATCCACGTGAAAATTGAGACGACCGATAAGGTGCGCACCTGTTTTGAGGTCCACGGCGATTATATCCGCAATGAAGTGCTTGCTTTGTCTGTTGATTTCCAGAAGTGTGAGGGGACTCAGTGGGACCTGAACGGAGAAGATGCCACAATCGAGATAGAGAAGGCAGAATGGAAATAAATCAAGGTTGTCAAAAAAGTTTTGATGCATATAGTTGCTAGGTAGAACACATGACATTTTTTTTAATGACACAAGACATAATGAGGTCGTATGGATACAGTAGCTGCTTCGGAAGCTAGGAATAAGCTTCAGGAAATGATCAAAGAGGCGGTGAATAATCGTCAGCAATATAAGATTACAGGGGACGAAGGCTCCGTTGTGTTGCTGCCGCAGGAAACATACGATAATATTCTTGTGACCCTCGAACTTCTATCCACACCGGGACTGCTTGACCAGATCAAGTTGCAGGAAGTGGAAGAGGAATTCAACAAAATCGAAGAGTTCCCAACAGCTTTCAACCATTAAAATGGCAGATCGGGGATCACATCTCGTTGTATGATTGCTTCCCACTCACTTTTCAATGATTGGCAATCTCTATCGATTTGAGTGATTTGTTGCCTATAGTTATTGAGCTCCGATTCTGTCGATTGGTTGCAGGCGATAAGGCTGTTGATCCCTGTAAGCTCGGATCGGAGAGATTTGTCCTTTTCGATAATCTGCAAGAGTTTGTTGCAGTTATCCGAAGTCATGAATCCATATCTGACCCAGGCTTTTGCGTTTCTTTTGAATCCTGACTGTTCCACAATCGTCCATCTTTCACCATTTTTTACAATGGTATACGCCGGACGCGGCATTTTTGCCCAAGTAGTTCTGATCTCTTCGCACACCTTTTTCGCTCCTTTTTCCTTTTGGTAAGAGCGTAAAGTAAACGGGTGCAGATAAAAGAGGGAAGTTAAACTTGCACCTGCACTTATAGGAGGTCCAAGTATGGTCAAGGCGAGTAGTCCACCAAACAAGGCGGCAGGAATAACATCAGCTGTCACTATTATTGCAGCCATTCCACCGGCTAAAATAGCAACTGCCAGTACTGCTAAAACAGCGATGGCGAGGGTTTTGATGATAAGGTCTCTTTTATAAGAGGGACTTTTCTCTTCCCACCTTTGTAAGGCTGGGGTAGAATTAGTAGTTGAATTTTGTATATTGTTCATTTAATTATTACCTTTTTAATAGTAAAGCAACAATTTTATATTATTTGTTATTTTTATTTTAGGGTATTATATACTACATAGGGGAGCATCATCTATTATGGGGTGTGTTGCCTAATTCCCTCTAAAGTGCTTTAGAAGGTTGAAAATCAAAATTTAGTGTTGATGATTGATAAAAACATGGGGTAATCTCTTTTCGCCAAAAAAGGAGAAGATACCCCATGA
>Ga0180431_10002306_pt1 | contig 25710 bp, 25 predicted proteins | sample SS_ome_11_FD_132459 | JGI IMG/M metagenome (GOLD analysis project Ga0180431, IMG submission 132459) | Hypersaline lake sediment archaeal communities from the Salton Sea, California, USA - SS_1_MS_1 metaG | ecosystem: Environmental > Aquatic > Non-marine Saline and Alkaline > Hypersaline >... | reverse complement strand
GGCGTAAATTTGCCGGCGAGCAGGCACGGGCCGACGCCGTGCCATTGTGGAATCCGTACATGTCCTGCGGCGCGCCGTTTCTGGCGAATAATCAGGCGGCTCCATTTTATCCGGAGACATGGCTCTGGTACGTGATGTCGGCAGAGCGAGCGTTCGGCTGGGCTGCGTTTCTGTATATGGTACTGGCGGGCGGGTTCATGTACTGGTACCTGCGGACGGTGGGTTGCCGTGCGGAGGCGGCCGTGCTGGGCGCACTGCCGTTCATGCTTTCAGGATTCGCGATTGGGTGGATGACATTCCCGACGCTGCGGTCAGTGCCGGTGTGGTTGCCGCTGATGCTGGTTGGCCATGAGAGGATGGTGCGCGGGGACAGGGGGCCATGGTGGTTGCTGTCGGGTCTGGCAGTGGGGATGCAGTTTCTGGTCGGGCATCTGCACATATCGTTTTTCATGCTGCTGGTGTTCGGCGGGTATGTAGTGTTCCGGGCGGCATGGGGACATGAGGGCCGGCGGCAGTGGTGGACAGTCGGTTATGGTCTCGGAGCGCTGGTGCTCGGAGGGCTGATGGGTGCGGCGCAGCTTACGCCCGTGCTGGAACTTGTGAAGCTGTCGAGCCGGCAGCTACATTCGTGGGAGCATATCAAGGGCTTCGGGCTGGTGCCGGCGTCGCTACTAACGGGGCTGATGCCGGACATCTTTGGCAATCCGGTGGACTACAACTACTGGGGCGAGATATTCATCACCAAGGGGCGAGCGTACCTGGAGAACTTCTGGTACGTGGGTATCGCGCCGCTGCTGCTGGCAGTGGCGGCGCTGGCACTATGGCGCAGGCGGATGGAGTGGTTCTGGCTGGGTGCGGTAGTGGTGGGAGGGGGGCTGGCGTGGGGCACCTGGCTGTGCTGGGCCTTGTATGCGCTGGTGCCGCCGCTGCGGACACTTCCTGGGATCAGTCGGGCGGTCATCATCGTGGATATCGGTCTGGCAGTGCTGGCGGGGCTGGGTGCGGAGGCGATTTTCCGCGCGCTGGATGCGTCGGCAAAGCAGAGGATTGTGAAGTTGATAACACGGGCGGGGATTGGGATAGTCGGCAGCGGTGTCGCCGGTGGGCTGGGTGTCTGGTTCTTCACCGGGCAGCTTGAGCAGGGGTTGCCGGGCATCGGAGCATATACGCTGGCGCAGATTGGGATATTTGTGGGGCTGGCCATCGCAAGTGCATTGCTCATCGGGCTGATGACGCGGCGGCGGGAGCTGGCAATCGGATTGCTGCTGGTGGTGGTTGCGTTTGACCTGGGGCGGGGGGCAGTGCGCTTCATCCCGATGGTGGCAAGGGAGTACCTGCACATCCAGACGGAGGCGCTGGCGGCGATGAAAGGCGAGCCGGGAGAGTTCCGGATGATGTCACTTGCGGGACCCGGCGGGTGGATCACGCGGATGCCGCCGAATGTGCCGATGGCGTTCGGACTGGAATGTGTGGAGAGCTCGGATTCGCTGACCGTGCCATGGTATGACGTCCTGGTGAATGCGACACGGGGGGGCGACGGGCAGTTGGGGCCGGACTTACCGCTGTGGGATGCGCTGAATACGAGGTATGCGCTGACGCCACGGGAGCTTTCCGGTCGCTGGAAGCTGATTGATGCCCATGAGACGCATGTTTATGAGAATACGGCCGCGCTGCCGAGGTTCTACAGCCCGTCGCAGGTGGTGTGGGTGGGGAGCTACGAGCCGGCGCGGCGGTGGGTTTCGGCGATTGATTATCTGCCGGGCGAAGAGCTGGTGATGGTGGGGAGCGGCGCGTCAGAGCAGGGGGAGTTTGTCGGCGGGCGGGTGCTGGAATGGTCGCCGAATGCGGTGACTGTGGAGGCAGGAGAAGGCGGCCGCTGGTGGGTGCTGGCCGACACATGCTACCCGGGGTGGCATGCGTATTGTGAGGGCGACGAGTTGCAGATCGTGCCGGCGAATTATGCGCTGCGGGGAGTGCGAGTGCCGGGAGGAGGAGGCCGGATTCGTTTCATCTACTATCCTGCCGGTTATGCGCTGGGAGCGTTTCTGACGGTGCTGAGCATCGGGATGATGGGATTCTTGGTGGCGTATGGTCGGCGCAGGCAGGGGGGCCGGCATGGGCAGGTCTAACGGGCTTGTGGGTTTGGTCGTCGGCCTGGTGGCACTAATCATGCTGGTGGGGACGGCAAGCCAGATCGGACTGACGTACGATGAGCCGATCTATGTGAGCAAGTCCATGTTGGCGTATGACTGGGTGGTGCGGATACTTGGCGGGGTTGATGCGACAAGCAAAGAGACAGTGGATCTGTACTGGGATGCGACGGGTGACCAGCAACCGGGCTCGATACGGCTGATATTCGGGCTGGCAAGCGGGATCGCGCAGGGCTGGCTGCCACTGACCCTGGCTCCGCTGACGGCGGCGAGGCTGGGGACGATGCTGTTAGCGGCGGTGCTGGTGGGAGTGATGTACTGGCTGGTGGCGGGGCTGTGGGGTTGGGCGGCGGGAATAGTTGCAGCAGGGGCGTTGTTGCTGATGCCGCGAGTGTGGACGCACATGCACCTGGCGGCCCTGGATGCGCCGATCATGGCGCTGAGTTTCATTACCGTGGCGTTGATATTCCTCGCCGCCAGAAGAGACCGGCCCTGGCTTTGCGTGGCGGCGGGCGTCGTGTTCGGCCTGGCACTGGGGACGAAACTGAACAGCTTCTTCATTCCGTTCATCGTGGTGCCGTGGTTGCTGTACATCGGTAAGCTCCGGATCGCGGCATGGACGACAGGCGCGATGGTGGTTGTGGGGCCGCTGACGTTCTGGGCGACCTGGCCGTGGCTGTGGTATGAGACCTGGTCGCGGTTCGGAGAGTACTTCGCGTTTCACCTGCATCACTATCATGTGGCGACGACGTACTTCGGGACGACCTGGGAGTTGGCTCCATGGCACTATGCGCCGGTGATGACGGCGATAACGACGCCGCCGATGGTGCTGGTGCCGGCGGTGCTGGGGATATGGGTCTGGGTGCGGACGATGCGGGAGGATGCGCCGAGACTGCAAGCGGCTGAGATGGCGAATAGTGAGGGCGGATGGCGGGGAGCAGTGTTGCTGCTGCTGGCGTGGGGGCTGATGGTGAATATGGTGCCTAGTATGCTGCCATGGGCGCCGAAGTATAATGGTGTGCGACTGTTTCTGCCGGTGTTCCCGTATCTGGCCGGATTGGCCGGAGTGGGCTTCTGGTGGGTGAGTGAGGCCGTCATCCGGTACGCAAACACAAGGCGAGATCTAGGCATCGAAGTATTGGAGATGAAGCTGCGGGGGACGCTGGTAGTCGTGGTGATACTGGCATGTGTGGTGGCGGTAGGGAATTGTCACCCGTTCGGGATGTCATACTACAGCAGCCTAATCGGGGGTCCGAGCGGGGCGCAGCGGCTGGGTATGGAGCCTACGTATTGGGGAGACACGTATCTCGCAGGCGTGCGTTGGCTGAATGTAAATGGGAGGCCGGATGCAGTAGTGTGGATCAATGTAGCCGGCTTCGCGAGCTCGGTGGCGCTCTACAAGACACTGGGGATGATGCGGGGGGACTTGCAGATTGCGGCAGGTGATGAGCAGCTTGAGGGAGCAGACTATGTTGTCGTGCAGCACAAGCCGAATGAGATGAGCCCGCTGATGCAGCGTCTGGCAGAGGCGGGGACGCCGCTTTTTGCCGAGGAGCTGGACGGTGTCGCGTTATTGTGGATATTCTCCGGAGATGACGTTTTGGACCTTGTGGGACGGTAGTCCGGCGCTGAGAGGACAAGGCGATGATCGAGCTTCGAAACCAGGGCCGCGTGAAGCTGCTGGCGACCGATATTGATGGTGTAATGACTGACGGGGGTATGTACTTCGGGCCGAATGGACAGGCGATAAAGCGGTTCGATGTCAAGGACGGCTATGGGTTGAAGATGCTGCAGTCGAGCGGGGTGCGGGTGGCGTGGATTACGGCGGATGAGTCGGCAATAACCAGGGCGAGATTCGCGGCATTGGGTCTGGATATGCTGCGGGATGGGGTGGCAGACAAGGCAGAGGCCCTGGAAGCAGTGGCGCGTGAGATGGGTTGCGAACCGGAAGAGATCGTTTATGTGGGCGACGATCTGAACGACCTCGTTGTGGCGGAGCTGGTGGGTACTTTCGTCGCGCCCGCGGATGCGACTGCGGCGGTAAAGGAGAAGGCGGCTGCAGTGACCGAGCAGGGGGGCGGTCACGGCGCGGTACGGGAAGTGTGTGAGGCGATCATCGAGCATAACAAAGGACATGAGTAGGGTCATCGGATGGTGGATGTCTCGGTCTGCATTGTGAACTGGAATACGCGGGAGCACCTCAATGAATGCCTGAGGAGCCTACGGCGAGAGGTGTCCGGAGTCGAGATAGAAGTAGTGGTAGTGGACAATGCCTCGGGAGACGGCAGCGCGGAGATGGTGAGGGATAAGCATCCGTGGGTGAAGCTGCTGGCGCAGGAGGAGAACACCGGATACGCGGCGGGTAACAATATGGCGCTGCAGGAAACCGGCGGTCGCTACAAGCTGCTGCTGAATGCGGATATCGTGGTGAGGCCGGGATCGGTGGAGTATTTGGTTGATTTCCTGGATCGGCACGAGAAGGCGGGTGCGGTGGCTCCCCGGCTGCGTCACAAAGACGGCTCGATACAGCGGACGTGCCGAAGCTTCCCGGATCCGGACGTGGTGCTGTATGAGGCCCTCGGCCTGAGCAGGCTTTTTGCGAGAAGCAGGCGGTTTGGGAAGTACCGGATGAGCTGGTGGGACTATGACGACGAACGGATGGTGGAGCAACCGATGGCCTCAGCGCTGATGCTGCGAGCTGAGACGCTGAGGGAAGTGGGCCTGTTTGACGAGAGCTTCAGGATATTCTGCAATGACGTGGACCTGTGTCGGCGACTGTGGGATGAAGGCTGGGAGGTGTGGTTCACCCCGGAAGCGGAGATGGTGCATGAAGGTGGTGCCTCGACGCGGCAAGTGCGGCGAGAAATGATTGTGGAGTCACATCGGAGCATGATGAGGTACTACGAGAAGCACTACCGGGGAAAGGTATTCGGGCCTGTGTATGGTCTGGCACTGGCGGCTTTGCGAGCCGGCATGTATCTTCGCCTTGTGGGACATGCGCTGCGAGGGCGCAGGTAGCAGCCGGCGGTGTGGCGAAATGGAGCCCAGGCGAAACTGCAAATGCGGGAGGTATTGAAGTGATAGACAGCAAGCTTCTGAAGATATTGGCGTGTCCAGTGTGTAAGGAGCCGGTGGAGGAGCAGGACGATTGGATTGTGTGCGCGGCGTGCCGGAAGCGCTATCCGATACGTGATGATATCCCGATCATGTTGGTGGAAGAGGCGGAGGATCTGCCGGCCGAGGAATGAGCGTGCGGCTTGTCGGCTCAGAGAATGGAGTCTGAAAAAGGGCGCAGGCCGGAGAGGTCCGCGCCTGTTTTGACATTATGAGCGTCACTATGAGGGATGAAGACGAGCGCGAGGATAAAAGTCAGCGTAGGCGGCAGCGTTTGCGCATCATCATCGTGAGCTGGAATGTGGCGGATGATCTGCGCGTGTGCCTGGGCTCGATATTCGCAGGCAACCGGCATGATGACTATGAGGTATGGGTCATTGATAATGCTTCGAGCGACGGCACGGTGGGGATGGTGGAGGAGGAATTTCCGCAAGTGAAGCTGGTGTGCAACGAGCACAATGCCGGTTTTGCGGCGGCGAATAATCAGGGCCTGGCGGATGCAGATGCGGACTATTGCCTGCTGCTGAATCCGGATACGATAGTCCCGGAGGGGGGATTGGAGGCGCTTTTACGCTTTGCGGACAGCCACCCAAAGGCGGGGGTGATTGGCCCGAAGCTGGTGAACCCGGACGGGAGTCTGCAGTACTCTGCGCGGCGCTTTCCGACAGTGCGGGCGGCGATATTTCGTAACACGGCTTTCGGGCGGTGGTTCCCTGGGGCACATTCGCCGCAGGAGTATCTGATGACTGACTGGGATCACAATGACCCACGGGTGGTGGACTGGGTTTCGGGCGCGTGCATGCTGATAAGGCGGGAAGCCTTGGAGGCAATCGGCAGGCTGGATGAGGCGTTTTTCTGGGGCTCGGAGGATGTGGACTACTGCTTCCGGGCGCGCAGTGCAGGCTGGCGGGTAATGTACACGCCCGAGCCGACGATCGTGCATGCAATCGGGCGCAGTACCAGCCAGGCGGTAGTGGCGACGATTATCCGAACGCACTACGGGATGCAACGCCTGTATCGCAAACACCTGGCACGGAAGCCGATGACGCGGTCGTTGGTGTTCGTAGGTGTGTGGTTGCGAGCGGGGCTGCTGATTTGCAGCCATTGTGTGAGACTGGTCATTGCACGTATAAGGTCCGTGTTGAGGCGAGGCTAGTGGTGGCATGAAGTGTGGTGAGAAGTGCCGAAAGCTGGTGGCCGATGCGGGGCGAGCGCTCTTCCTACTGGCGCTTTTCACCTACCCGCTCGTGGCCGGCAAGAACTTCCGCTGGCAGAACATGACGCTACACTGCATCGTGTCGCTGGCGGTGTTGCTGTGGTATGCCGCCCGTGCGAGCGGCGGCGGCCGCCCGGTCCTGGTGCGCCACAAGGTCCTCGACGGCGCGCTGGTCGCCCTGCTGGCAATCGTCATTATCGCGGCGAGTGTATCGGCGTACAGGTACGCAAGCCTGCTTTTCATCGTCTGGCTGGTGGACTGCCTGCTGGTGTACTGGATGGCTCGTGAGGCTTTTGTAGAGGGGAGATGGCGCTGGGCAGTGCCGGTGGCGGTCTTGTGCGGAGGTGTGGTGTGCAGCCTGCTGGGGTTGCGGGAGTATGTGCGTACGGTGATGTTCGCGGGAGAGGCAAACTGGCGAATCTTCGGCCCCTTGTATAACCCCAACATACTCGCATCATATCTCATCGGCCCGCTACTACTGGCTCTCGCGCTCATCGTGACGCTGGTCGGCGCTCAGGCCGGCCGCCGAGAAGATGACGGGCAGCGAAGGCCGCGCCTCAGGCTCATCGGCCTCGGCTTTGCGGTCCTCCTCATTGGCCCGGCCATATTGCTGACAGGCTCGCGCGCGGGACTGGCATCGGCAGCCGCAGGTGTGGTGGTGTTCGCGCTTGCACGCGGCGGCAAGAAGCAGCGCCGGAACCAGACAATGTGGGTCATCAGGGGCGTGTTGGTGGCGCTGATGGTGGCCGTACTGGTAGCGCCGCCCTTGCGTAACCGCGCACAACGTGCCTTCTCCATGGAGAATCACTCGACGGCATTCCGCTACTACACGTGGCTGGGTACTCTCGACATGGTGCGCGACAAGCCGCTGCTGGGCGTCGGCCCCGGCACATTCGAGTATTCCTATCCGGGCTATGCGCGCGCCGGCTACACCCGGATGAGCCACCAGAGCTTCCTCCAGATTGCTGCGGAAGCGGGTATCTTTGCACTACTGGCCGCGCTGGCGGCGGGTATCGCCGGGGTGCGCCTGTGTCTGTGGATAGCACGCAGGCAGGGCAGCGGCGCGGGCGCGCTGGCGGCAGCGGCGGCAGGCTGGCTGGTAGGGCTGGCTCTGCATAACCTCTTCGATTACAGCATGTACGTGCCGGCGGTGGCAGTCTCGGCGTTCGCGGTGCTGGGCGCAGCAGTGGGACCTGGCAAGGAGCGTGCCGGCGAGCGCGACAAGGTAAGCAGGAAGCGCTGGTTGGGGCCGGCGATGGGGTTGCTGGTGGTATTGTGCCTGGGTCTGAACCTGCTGACCATCGAGGCGTACACGGTACTGGCAGAGACGTTGCTGAAGCAAGGGCGATACGGCCAGGCGCAAGAGAGCGCGGCCGAGACGATCAAGCCGCTGGGCGGCTACTCGGCAGAGAGCTGGGAGACGGTGGCGAAGGTGTATGAGGCGCAGTTGCGGAGTGCGCAGAGTGTCTTTTTGGAAAGGGCGATAGCTGCGCGGCTGCGGGCGGTCGAGTTGGCGCCGACGGTGGCGACATCGTATATGGCACTGGCGCGGCTCTATGAGCTGAAGGGTGTGGAACGGGAAGCACTGGAGTATGGGCGGAAGGCTGTGGAGGTATATCCGACGAACAGCCGGGGGCTTGCCTACCTGGGGCGTTTGCAGGACCAGGCCGGTCTGGATCAGGATGCGGAAGCGACCTATAAGCGGCTATTGGCTCTGAGGGCAACCCCGGTCGGGAAGTATCCGGCGGTACCGGAGCTTCCGGACCCGAGCTATGTCTGGGCGTGGACGTATCTAGCGGCAGATGCGTATGCCGAGGGGGATGCGGAGACGGGCACGGAGATGGTGTATCAGGCGCTTATGCTGATAAACGGTCGGCTGAAAGCGCAGAGGCAGTTTTTTGATCTGGAGGCACAGGTGACGGGGCGGCGTGCGGCAGAACTGGGGGAGATTGAGGCGATGGCGGAGGGGATTTCGGAACTGGTGTGGGAACACCCGGACCGCATCAACGAGTTGCTGCTGGCGGAGACACGGCGACGGCTGGGGCAATGGGCTCAGCAGGAGGTGTTGCTGCGGGAGGTAATCCGGAGGGCAGAGGGTGCCTCGGAAGTGGGGAATGAGCAGGTGATGGGGGCGGCCTACCTGGAACTGGGCGAATTGTACTCCGAACAGAAGCGAGACGGTGAGGCGAAGGCTGCGTACGCGGAGGGACTACGGATACTGAAGGGGCTGGGCGGGCAATCAGAGCAAATGCAGCCAGGGCGCAGAGGGCGGCGGACGATTGACGAGGAAAGGGTAGAAGAGTTAATGGAGCAGGCCGAGGCAGGAGGTATTTGAGCGGGGGCGTGCCACGGCTGGAGACGGGAGGCAACAAATGGGTAGAATACTGGTTTTGCATGGGCCGAATCTGAATCTGTTGGGGGAACGTGAGCCGCAGGTTTATGGTGAGGCGAGTCTGGAAGAGATCAACGAGATGCTGAGTACGGAGGCGACTGCGCTGGGTTTGGAGCTGCGGATCGAGCAGAGCAACCACGAGGGCGAGCTGATTGAGATAATCCACCGCGAGCGCGGCTGGGCGCAGGTGATCGTGATCAATCCGGCGGGCTATACGCATACATCGGTGGCGCTGGCTGACGCTCTGCGGGCGGTGCGGCTGCCGGCAATCGAGGTGCATCTGAGTAACGTGGCGGCAAGAGAGGCATTCCGGCGTGAGTCAGTGACAGCCGGGGCTTGCGTGGGGCAGATATCGGGGTTCCGGAGCCACAGTTATATTCTGGCACTGCACGCGGCAGCACGGATCATCGCGCAAGGGGCGAGACGATGAGCTTGTTTGAGCGTCGGCGGGCGAGAATGTGCGAATGGCTGGCAGAGACGGGCACTGCTGCGGCGTTGATCAGCCTGCCGGCGAATGTGCGGTATCTGTCGGGTTTCGCGGGTGAGGGTCATCTGGTGCTGACGGGTGGCAATGGGGCAGTGTGCACGGACAGCAGGTATGAGCTACAGGCGAAGGAGGAAGCGAGCGGGCTGGAGACCATTATCAATGTCAACGGCCAGTTGGCGTCAGTAAATGAGTTCCTGAATGCTCAGGGGGTTTCGCTGCTTGCTTTCGAGGAGCATGTCATCACCTATGCACAGTTCCAGCAACTTGCCGAGCAGTTCGGGTCGGAGAACCTGAAGCCGGTGCAGGGCGCAGTGGAAAAACTGCGCATTGTCAAGGATGCAGAGGAGATAGATGCCATCCGCAAGGCGGCCCAGATCACTTCGCGTTCGCTGACTGAGTTGCTTTCGGAGCTGGGGCCCGGGCCGACGGAAAGGGAGGTGGCTTTGGAACTGGACAGGCGGATGGTGATGAACGGTGCAGATGATGCGGCGTTCGACACGATCGTGGCTTCGGGGCCTTCGGCGGCATGTCCGCACGCAAGTCCGGGGCAGCGCCGATTGGCAGAGGGCGAAATGGTGAAGATTGATGTGGGTTGCCGGCTGAATGGGTATTGCTCTGATATGACGCGAACGGTTTTCTTCGGTGAGCCAACGGCGCAGTTTGTGGAGTTGTACAATGTGGTGTTGGATGCTCAGGAAGCGGCGCTGGAGGTGGTAGGGGCGGGACTGTCGTGCGCGGAGCTGGACGGGACAGCGCGGGCGGCGATTGAGGCGGCAGGTTTCGGGGAGTATTTCACTCACAGCCTGGGTCATGGTGTCGGTCTGGAGGTTCACGAGGCGCCACGGGTCTCGACGCGAAGCGATGAGACGCTGGAGGCGGGAATGGTGGTGACGTTAGAGCCGGGGATATACATGGAGGACTGGGGCGGCATCCGGATCGAGGATTTGGTTGTGGTGACTGAAGACGGCTGCGAGGTACTAACGGAGACGCCGAAGATACGATATTGAGTGCTGTGCGGGGCGCGGCACGATTGCAGTCGCCTGGAGGAAGGTTCTGTTGTGTGTTGAGGTCTTTGACTTTGGGCATGGTTTGCGCTAAGCTTTAGTTCTGCAATGCTTTTGTAGATAGGTGTTGTCAGGGGTTCTGATGACAGCGAAGTGAGGGTGATAGCGAAGTGATTTCGGTCAACGATCTTAGACCGGGTGTGACCATCGAGTTGGATGGTCAGGCCTACCAGGTGATAGAAAGCGCGCACCACAAGCCGGGGAAAGGCCAGGCGGTTGTGCGGACACGTCTGCGTGATCTGGAGACCGGTAAGGTCTTCAACAAGACGTTCACTGCGCAGGTGAAGGTTGGCCGCGCGCATGTAGAGCGGCGGGACGCGCAGTATCTGTATTCACAAGGCGACATGTATGTGCTAATGGATTCACAGAGCTATGAGCAGTTTGAGTTCAGCCGCGGGCAGATCGGCGATGTTGCGAAGTGGCTCAAGGAGGGCGAAGTGGTTGGGCTGGTGTCGTACGAGGGCAAGCTTCTCGGCATCGAGCCTGCCGGCGCGGTGGAGCGAGAGGTAGTGAAGACGGATCCGGGTGTCCGCGGCGATACGGCCCAGGGGGGAACGAAGCCGGCGGTGATTGAGGGCGGCGTCACGGTGAGCGTACCCCTGTTCGTTGATCAGGGAGATATGATCCGGGTTGATACGGCAACAGGAGAGTACATGGAGCGGGTGAAATAGCCGCCGGCGGGGCAAGGGCATTGAACGGGGGCCTGTTGGGCACATGGACCGAGACCGGATAGAGCAGCTCATCGGTATGCTGAATGACTCGAAGGCGGCGGAACTGGAAGTCCGCGATGGCGGGCAGCGGATCAAGCTGCGGCGTCGTTCCGGTGCAAATGGCGAGGCCGCAATCGCCGTTGAGAGCGCTGCAGATACGCCCTGTGATACAGTGGGGAGTGATGATGGGCGTGAGCATCGGGCCGAGGAGACAACGGTGGTGACGGCGCGTCTGGTGGGTCTTTTCCATCGTGGTAACAAGCCGGGCGACGAAGCATTGGCGAGTGTCGGGGATATGGTAAGCGATGGTCAGAAAATCGGCACAATAGAGGCGTTGCGGAACTTCACTGAGGTGATAAGCCCCGTAGCAGGGGTTGTGGTAGAAGTCATCGCTGAGGACGGCGAGGCGGTGCAGTACGGCGACGGTCTGCTGGTCATCAGGCCTGAGGCATGAGGTGGTGTCGAAGATGTTGGCACTGCGGTGCAGGCCGGGAGATGTCAGAATGATGAGTAGCGAACGTGGATTCACACTTGTGGGTATGATCGTGGTGCTTGCGATTATCGGCGCGCTCGCGGTGGGGCTTTACGGTCTCGGCGGTGAGAAGGGCAACGGCAAGCAAAAGTCGATTCCGGCGCGGGCGATAGAGAAGGCGGAGTCGGTGGAGTGCCAGAGCAACCTGAGCCAACTGCGTGCAGCGATCCAGGCGGAAACGATGTCGGGAGAGCCGGCCCCGGCTTCACTGGCCGAGCTGAAAATGGATTCGATAACGAAATGCCCAGTAAGCGGGAAGCCGTATAAGTACGATCCGACAGCGGGCCGGGTATGGTGTGAGATGCACCCGAAGTACTGAGCAGCTAAGGTCAGCCGCGGTGGACCGGTAGAAACGGTCCGGCTTGCGGCATCGCTGATGGGAGTTGTTGATGTTCGAGAAACTGCTGGTAGCGAACCGTGGCGAGATTGCTTGCCGGATTCTGCAGGCATGCCGGGAGTTGCATATTGCGACCGTGGCGGCGTATTCGGAGGCCGATGCGAACGCTCTGCACGTGAGACTTGCGGATGAAGCAGTGTGCGTCGGGCCGCCCCCGAACTCGGAGAGCTACCTCAACGTGGCGAACCTGATCAGCGCGGCAGTGATCACCGGGGCGGAGGCAATTCACCCCGGGTACGGGAATCTGTCCGAGGTAGCCCAGTTCGCGGAGATCTGCGAGGCGTGCAAGATCAGCTTTGTAGGGCCGTCGTCTGGTGTCATCAAACAGATGGGTGACAAGGCGGTTGCGCGGTCGGTGATGAGGGATGCAGGCGTACCGGTGGTTCCGGGCAGCGACGGTCCGGTGGAAAACGCTCGCGACGCGCGATTGATTGCCGATGAATTGGGCTATCCGGTTATGGTGAAGGCGATCGGCGGCGGCGGGGGCAGAGGGATTCGTATCGCGCACAATGCCGAGCAGCTCGAGCAGTTGATGAGTTCGGCGAGAGCAGAGGCCAAGGCGGCTTTCGGCAACGACGGTCTGTACCTGGAGAAGTTTATCGCCGATGCACGGCATGTGGAGGTCCAGATACTGGCGGATTCTCACGGGAATGTGGTACATCTGGGAGAGCGGGACTGTTCGATCCAGCACCGGCATCAGAAGCTGCTGGAGGAGGCGCCGGCGCCGGGTGTATCCAGTTCGCTGCGGCGGCGGCTTGGGGATGCTGCACTGACGGCGGCGCGGGCTGTTGATTATGTGAATGCGGGCACCGTAGAGTTCGTTCTGGACAAGCGCGGGAAGTTCTATTTCATTGAGATGAATACACGTGTGCAGGTGGAGCATCCGGTAACTGAGATGCTGACGGGTGTTGACATAGTACGGGAACAGATCAGGATAGCGGCAGGCGAGAGGCTGTCGTGCGAGCAGGGGAAGATCTGGTTCAACGGTCACGCGATGGAGTGCCGGATTCTTGCGGCAGACGGCGAGCGGGATTTCGCGCCCTCGCCGGGTGTGATAAAGGAGTGGCGTTTGCCGCTGGGCCCGGGCGTGAGGATAGACAGCGGTGTCGGCTGTGGGAGCGAGATATCTTCGTATTACGACCCGATGATCGCGAAGGTGATCGTATGGGATACCGACCGGGCCCATGTGATCGAGCGGATGCGGGCTGCGCTGCGTGGGATGCTGGTCACGGGCCTGCGGACGACGATACCGTACCACCTGCGGATTCTTGGGAACGCGTTCTTCCGTCGCGGAGAGGTGGACGTGAACTTCATTCAGCGGCGGATGTGAAGGCGGTAGGAGGTAGACGATGAATACAGATGGTGGAGATGTGGGGCCCTTCTGGCGGACGGTAGTTGGGGCCTGTGCGGGCGCGGTGATAGGCGGGGTGTGGGTGGTGAAAGGCTTCTGGGCGGCGGTACTGGTACTGTTGTGCATCGTGGTGGGGGCGGTAGTGGGTGCAATTGCTTCAGGACCGGTGAGTGAGTAAGGGAATAAATAAGTGAGTTGTCTTGCAGCTTGGCAAGGTTTTGGTGAGGCTTGGCATTGTCAACAAGATGCTCGGGAGGCCTGCAGTGAAAACGGGAGCACGTCGGAAGGCCCGGGAGTTGGCTCTGAGCGTATTGTTCGCCACTGACGTGGGCCAACAACCATTTGGACGTGTGCTGGGCGACATCGAGCACACGCTGCGGGTACTCGTCGAGGAGTGGGAGTTGGGGCGGGAAGAGGCAGCCAGGCTTGTCCCTGAGATCCGCGAGTTCGGGCTTACGCTTGCGGAGGCGTATTTCAAAGACCACTTGAAGATTGATGAGCACATCGAGGGATTTTCGCACGAATGGGCCATTGACCGGATGCCGGGCATTGACCGCAATATTCTGCGTCTGGCGATTGCAGAACTGCTACATTTCCCCGATGTTCCAGTAAGCGCCACGATCAATGAGGCCGTGGAGCTGGCCAAGCAATACGGGACCGAGGAGTCGGGGAAGTTCGTCAACGGGGTACTCGGTGCCTTCGTGCGCAGCGAGCAGGCCTCAGTGAATCCGAGTTGAGTTGCAGGGTGCGGAGTGGCACTCCCCTCGATATGTTGGCAGACACTGTCGCGGTCTGCAGTCAGGTGGCAAGAGGTTTGAGCGAACTGCGCAATCCGATTCTGAGTGTGTCGGAGACGACAGGCTACATCAAGCGTCTGTTGGAGCGCGACGAGTTGCTCAGCGAGATAATGGTTCGCGGCGAGGTGTCGAATCTGCGGCGTCCGTCGTCGGGTCATATGTACTTCTCGCTGAAGGACGAGCGGAACATCCTGCCGGCGGTGTGTTTCCGGGGTGTGGCCGGGAGCCTGAGCTTTGAGCCTGAGAATGGCATGAGTGTAGTGGCCGGCGGTAATTGCACGATCTATGAACCGCAGGGCAGCTACCAGCTGATTGTTCGGTTCATGCGGCGGGACGGTGTCGGGGAGCTGGCAGCAGCGTATCAGAAGCTACAGGCGAAGCTGGAGGAAGAGGGGCTATTCGCCGAGGACCGCAAGCGCGTCTTGCCGCGCTTTCCGAAGGCAATAGGCTTGGTCACTTCGAGTGGCAGCGCGGCGGCGCGGGACATGATATTGATACTCGGACAGCGCTACCCGTTGGCACGCATCAAGCTGATCCCGACAGTGGTGCAGGGGGAGACGGGGGCCAGTAGCATCGTGCGTTCCCTGCGGGTGGCGGGCAGTGCAGATGTGGACCTGATCATACTGGGACGCGGCGGCGGGTCGTTGGAGGACTTGTGGTGCTTCAATGAGGAGGCGGTTGCACGGGAGGTATTTGCCAGCCGAGTTCCGGTGATCAGCGCGGTGGGTCACGAAACGGATTACGTACTGACTGATTTTGTGGCCGACGCGCGTGCGGCGACGCCGTCACATGCGGCAGAGATGGCGGTTCCGGATGCTGATGAGCTGGCGGGTTACGTGGAGACTCTGCAGGATCGCGCATCGGGGAAGCTGCAGGCCATCATGCAGGAGCGCGGGGCGCGGTTGCGGCAGGTGATGTCGTATCCGGCATTGCAGCGCCCGCAGTTGCTTGTTGAGACGAAGCTGCAACGGCTGGATGATGCGCAAAGAGCGCTGGCGGCGAGGTCCGCCGAGGCAGGCAAGATACGTCGAGAGCGGCTGGAGGCAGCTACGAGCCGGCTCGCGGGGATAGACAGGCGTGCGGTGCGGCGGCGGGGCTACGCGATCCGGAGCGAATATGTGGCAGGGCTGCGTAAGCGGCTGGAGGGCGCGATGTCGCATCCGCTGCTGCAGCGGCCAGAGCTGATTGCAGGAGGCAAGCGCGAGCGGCTTGACCACGTGCAGCAGATGGTGAGGCTGCACGGGCGGCAGTTTGGGAAGAGTGATAGGTCGCGGCTGGAGAGGCTCAATGCGCGTCTCGAGGGTCTGGCTCCGGAGGCGGCGTTGCGGCGCGGCTATAGCATCGTGCGGCGGACTGAAGACGGTAGTCTGGTAACGAGTGTCAGATGTGTGGCACGAGGTGACGGGCTGACAATAGCGGTGACGGACGGGGATATCTCTGCCGATGTCGGGGACGTGAAGCCGGGAGGTTAGTGGCCTGCGCGGAGGTATGCGCGTGCAGTGGGATGAGGAGTCGGGAATGGATAAGATAGATGTGAGTGCTCTGTCATTTGAAGAGGGGCTGGAGCGCCTGGAGGTTCTGGTGGAGACGATTGATGCCGGGGATCTGGCTCTGGCCGAGGCGATAGATACGTTCAAATTGGCCATGGCGTTAAGCGAGCATTGTGCGAAGTTGCTTGAGGAGGCAGAGGCGGCGATCGAGGAGCTGGTAACGGCCGCGGATGATAGGGAGGGAAGCGAGGAGGAGGCGGAAGGTGTCGTTGCCGATAGTGAAGAGGGGAACGGCGCAGACAACGAAGACGGGGAATCCGGTAACCCCTTCGGGGATGAGTGACTATGAAAGCAGGCAACGGAGAGGGCCACAAGGAGTCGCTGCTTAACAGCATAGAATCGCCCAAGGACTTGGAGAATCTGAGTCCGGATGAGTTGCGGCGTCTGGCGAAGCAGATTCGGACGCGGCTGATAACGACAGTCTCGGAGACCGGCGGGCATCTGGCGCCGAACCTGGGTGTGGTGGAGCTGACGATAGCGTTGCACAGGGTTTTCGACACGCCCAAGGACAAGCTGATCTGGGACGTGGGTCACCAGTGCTATACGCACAAGCTGTTGACGGGTCGGAGAGATCAGCTGGAGACGATTCGGCAATTAGGTGGCCTGTCAGGTTACCCGAGGCGTTGCGAGAGTGAGTATGATGTTTTCGGTGCAGGTCACGGCTCGACTTCGCTTTCGGCAGCACTGGGTTTTGCGACCGCGCGCGACCTGCGCGGTGGTGAAGAGAAGATTATCGCGGTGATCGGGGATGGGGCTTTGAGTGGCGGGCTGGCGTTTGAGGCGCTGAATCAGGCCGGTCATCAGGGTGTCGGGATGATGGTAGTACTGAATGACAACGAGATGAGCATCAGCCCCAATGTGGGTGCGCTGGCGTCATACCTGTCGAAGATGCGGATGACGCTGCAACCTCGGATGCACAAGGCGCGTGCGGATGTGGCGAGGGTGCTGGAGCGTTGGCGCGTGGGCGACACGATGCTGATGGCGATGGACCGGTTGCGTGACAGTGTGAAGCACCTGGTCGTTCCGGGGATGCTGTTTGAGGAGTTCGGCTTCACGTACCTGGGGCCGATAGACGGTCACAATATCGAGCAGTTGCTGGCGATATTCAGTCATGCGAAGAGATTGAACGGTCCGGTCCTGGTGCACGTGCTGACCAAGAAGGGGAAAGGATATAAGCCTGCAGAGGAGGACCCGGCGCGGTTTCATGGGACGAATGCGTTTGTGATGAAGAACGGGGAGCCGGCGGCTGCGAAGGACAAGCCGAGCTACTCGCAGGTGTTCGTGGACGCGCTAGGGGAGCTTGCGGAGAAGGATAAGCGGATCTGCGCGATCTCGGCAGCGATGTTGGTGGGGACGAAATTGTGCGAGTTCCGGGATCGTTTCCCGCAGCGCTGCTTCGACGTGGGGATGGCCGAGGGTCATGCAGTAACATATGCGGCAGGTCTCGCGGCTGCCGGACTGCGTCCGGTAGTGGCAATTTATTCGACGTTTCTGCAGCGATCGTATGACCAGATCATTCATGACGTGGCACTACAGAAGCTGCCGGTTGTGTTTTGCCTGGATCGGGCCGGTCTCGTAGGAGATGACGGCCCCACGCACCACGGCGTATTTGACTTGTCGTATCTGCGTACGGTACCAGGGCTGGTGGTGATGGCTCCGAAGGACGAGAAGGAATTGAAAGATATGCTGGCGACGGCCCTGACGCACGACGGGCCAAGCGCGATTCGCTATCCGAGCGGCACAGGCAGTGGGGTGGACTATTCGAGCGAGCCCGAACTGGTGAGCATCGGCAGGGCCGAGACGCTGACGGAGGGGAACGATGTGGCTATCTTTGCCATCGGTCGCATGGTTGACAATGCGGGGGAAGCCGTGAAGCTGCTGGCAGATGAGGGTATCAAGGCGCGCCTGATCAACGCGCGCTTCGTTCAGCCGCTGGATGAGGAGTGCCTGCGGAGGGCCGCAGCGGAATGCGGGAAGATCCTGACAGTGGAGGAGAACGTGCTTGCCGGCGGCTTGGGCTCCGCGGTCGGAGAATTCCTGGCTACGAATGGATTTGAGGCATCGCTGGGCTGTGTGGCGATAGCGGATGAGTTCGTGGAACATGGCAGTGTAGAGCAGCTTTGGGAGTTGACAGGGCTGTCACCACAAGCGATAACGGATGCAGCGGTGAAGCTTGTGAGTTCGGAGCAGAAGATATCGCTGGCTCCGTCGTCTATGGGCCGGTGATTAGGCAGGCACTGGAGGTGCTGGGATGAGACTGCGGGGAGTGGTACTTGGCGTGATGTTGGTTGTGGTTGGATGCCTGGCGGTGATATCGTGGGCGGATGAGCCGACAATATTCGACCAGGGAGTGGCGGCGTATGAGAAGGGCGATTTCACGGCGGCCAAGGAGTTGTTCGTGAAGGCGCTGGCTGAGCGACCGGATCATCCGGTGATTATGTGCTGGCTGGGTTCGGCGGCGTTACAGGCCAATGATCTGGCGGATGCGGAGAACTACCTGAAGCAGGCGCTCGTGAAGCAGCCGAAGTACCCAGAGGCGCATAACAATCTGGGAAATGTGTATCTGGCGCAGGGGAAACTGGACCAGGCGAGGGCGGAGTACGAGAAGGCGCTGGAACAGAACCCGGACTACGCGGACGCCCGCTACAACCAGGCGAACCTGTATGCGCGGCTGAAGCAGTGGGACAAGGCGTTCAACGAGTTCAACAAGGCGCTGGAGCTGTCACCGCAGGACGTTAATGTCCATATCAACTTCGGGCAGGCGCTGTGGCAGGCAGAACGGTATGACAAGGCAATCCGGGAGTATGAGACGGCGAATAAACTGCGGCCGAATTCCGCGGACATACTGGGTGCACTGGGCATTCTGTATGTGACGACGGGAGACAATGCGGCGGCGGCGAAGGCATATCGGCAGTCCGTCGCAGCCGATGCGGAGAATGCGGAAACGCAGTTGGGTCTGGGAATTGCGCTCTACAACATTGGGGAGTATGAGGCTGCGGTAGCGGCGCTGAAAGCGGCGAGCGCGCTGGACAAGCAAAACTTCGCGGCGCATTACAACCTGGGACTGGCCCATGCAGCGACGTCCGACATGGCGGCGGCCGAGCAGGCCTATCGGGCGGCGTTGGAGGTGAGACCCGGCGATGCGCGCTGCCTCAACAATCTGGGCTGGGCGTTGCAGCAGCTAGGTCGGCCGGGGGATGCGATCGAGCCGCTGGAGAAGGCGGTAAAGGCTGACCCGGAGCTGGCGATGGCGAGTGTGAACCTGGCTCTGGCATACGAACAGTCAGGCGACAAGAGCGGGGCACAGAAGCAATGGGAGGCAGCAGTCGCAGCTTTCCCGAAGAGCTCGGAAGCGCATTTCGGGCTGGCCGGCAATTACCATTCCGCGGGTGAGAAGGACAAGGCATTACAGGAATATCTCGTCGCTTTGTCCATTGATGAGAATAGTGCGGAGGCGCACAACAACGTCGGGCTTATCTATCTTGAGCGCGAGAAGTACGTCGAGGCGGGGGCACATTTCCGGATTGCGCTGAAACAGAACCCGACTTCGGCGAATGCGGCGAACAACCTGGGTGTCGCGCTGGAGCGCCAGGGGAAGATAGATGATGCGAAGAAGATGTATAATAGTGCGCTGGAGTTGGACGAGGCGTGTGAGCCGGCAAGGAAGAATCTGGAGCGGCTGGCGCCGGCGGCCGAGAGCGCGACGGGCTGATGTGACACACGCAACAAGCTGATGCAACACACGCAACAGGGAGCGTCAGGTTTGAACCAGCAGATTGGCCGTGTCGGAGTGATAGCGGCGACCCATAGACCGGAAGCACTGCATTGGGCGGTGCAGTACACCCGTCGCCTGCGTGAGTTGGGTGTGGATGTGCGGGTCTCGGAGCAGCTCAGGGGACACTGTGGCGATGAATTTGCGTATGGTGACAAGCAGTTTCTTGCCGACACGGATCTGGTGATCGTGCTTGGCGGCGACGGGACGCTGCTTTCGATGGCGCGTTGTGCAGGGCCCGTCGGGACGCCGATGCTGGGGTTGGATGTGGGCAGCTTCGGGTTTCTCGCCGCCGATGCTCCTGATGTGACTATGGAGCAGTTGGAGCGGGTGCTGACGGGAGATTACATGACCGAGAGTCGGCAGATGCTTGCATTGTCTTTGGAAAATGCGGCCGGCGAGGTGATTGTAGAGGACAGCGCACTGAACGACGTAGTGATCTCGTCACGCGACGGCGAGAGAATGGTGAGCCTGCAGACGGAGATTGACGGTGAGCTGCTGGGCACGTACCGCGCGGATGGCTTGATCGTGGCTACGCCGACGGGTTCGACGGGCTATAACTTGTCAGCGGGTGGGCCGGTGGTCGAGCCGAATGTGTCGGCGATAATAGTGACCGCGATCTGCCCGCACACCGTTTCATCTCGCCCGATTGTACTCCCCGACACTGTAGAGGTGAGGGTTACTGTGCCGCGTGATGAGAGGCATACCGGTCCGATTCGAGCGACAATGGACGGTCAGGAGACGCATGCCGTGGCGTTGGAGTGGTCGGTGGTGGTGAAACGGGCGGCACATGAGGCGCATCTGGTGCGGCTGCGGCGGGATTTCTACTTCGCGAATCTGGTCGAGAAGCTGATGCCCGGGCTTGGTGGATAGTACCCATACGGATTTGGCGAGTTGCCCATGCTTGTTGAGTTGACAGTGCGTAACTTCGCGTTGATTGAGGCTCTGCGACTGGACCTGAGGCCGGGCTATACGGTGCTGACTGGTGAGACAGGAGCGGGCAAATCCATTATTGTTGATGCGCTGAACGCGGCGCTGGGCGAACGGGTCGGCTCCGAGGTAATTCGAGACGGCAGCGAGACTTGTCTGACGGAAGCGGTGTTTGATGCCAGTGATGTGCCAGCGGCACTGATGATCCTAGCTGATAACGGTCTGGCCGATGACGGCGACGAAACAGTGATTTTGTCGCGTGAGATAGGGGTCGGCAAGAGCCGCTACCGGATAAACCGGCGTGCGAGCACGCTGAGTCTGGTTGCGGAGGTAAGCCGTCATCTTGCCGACATCCATGGGCAGCACCAGCACCAGATGCTGATTCACGAGGACAGCCATCTGCGCTACCTGGATCAGTTCGGGGGTAGGAAGCATCTGGACTCGTGCGAGGACTATGGAGCGAGTTACGGGGAGTTCACGGGGGTGCGCCGCGAACTGCGCAGCCTGCAGATGGACGAGCAGGAACGAGCGCGACGCCTCGATATGCTGAGATTCCAGGTTGAGGAGATCGAGGCTGCGAGCCTGGAGCCGGGTGAGGAAGAGGAATTACAGACGCAAAGGCGACGGCTGCAGGCAGGTGAGCGCCTGCTGGAGGTGCTGGGAGAGGCAAGCAGTCTGGTGGCGGGTAGCGGGGAGCTGGAACTGGGGGCGAAAGACGCTCTGCGGGATGCAGCCGGCAAAGTGGCGTCCGTGGGTGAGGTAGATGCTAAGCTGGCAGAGGCGGCTGATGAGTTGGAGCGACTGGCGTTTCAGGCCGATGATGTGGCGCGCACCTTGAGTGACTATCTGGAGACTGTGGACCTGGACCCGGCGTTATTGGAGCGCGTCGAGACGCGGTTGGATGCGATCGCGGGTCTGAAGCGGAAGTATGGGGACAGCGTTACGGCAATCCTGAGTTTTTTGGAGAATGCCTCTGTGGAAGCGGCACGGCTTACGGGCAGTACGGAGCGGCTGGAGGAATTGACGCAGGTAGTCGAGGAGCGAAGTGCGGAGGCCGGAAAGCGGGCGGCCGCACTGAGCAAGCAGCGGAAGGCTCTGGGCAAGGAGCTGTCAGTTGGGATTGCGGGGGAGTTGGCGCAGCTGGGGATGGCGGGAGCACGTTTTGAGGTGGAGTTCACGACGCGGGAAGATGCGGACGGCGTGTTGATGCCCGATGGACGTCGGCTGGCGGCGAGTGCAGATGGCGTGGACGACGTGCGGTTCATGCTGAGCGCGAATCCGGGCGAGCCAGTGAAGCCGCTGGCGAAGGTGGCGTCCGGGGGGGAGTTGTCACGTCTGATGCTGGCGCTGAAGTGCATGTGTGCGCGGGGCGCGGAGGCACCCACAATCGTATTTGATGAGATTGACGTCGGCATCGGTGGCGCGACGGCGCAGCGAGTGGGCGAGAAGCTGATGGCGCTGGCACGGGGGGCGCAAGTGCTGTGTGTGACGCACCTACCACAGGTGGCAAATTTCGCTGACCAACATCTGGTGGTGGGCAAGCGTGTAGTGGACGGGCGGACCAAAATAGAGGTGCGAGAACTGCAGGACGAAGAGCGGGTAGCTGAGATCGCGCGGATGTATGGCGACGAGGAGGCCGGCGCAGCGCTGGAACATGCAGAAGAGGCGTTGGCCGGGGCGGCGAAAATGCGCGCAAAGCTGCACGGCAGTTGAGGGCTGAGACAGGATGAAGAAGCGTTTTGAGGTCGTAATCAACCGGGATCACTGCAAGGCGTGTGGATTGTGTATTGAGTTCTGCCCGCAAGATGTTCTCGGGACATCAGAGCAGCGGAATGAGGCCGGGTTCTATCCGGTGGAGGTCAAGAGGCCGGAGGAGTGCATCGGTTGTATGAACTGCGCTCTGATGTGCCCGGATGCGTGTATCGAGATATACACTGTCGTGGTGGAAGAGAGCGTGAAGTCATGACTCAACGTGTCATGATGACAGGTAACAATGCGTTAGCGGAGGGTGCGATCGCCGGCGGCTGCCGGTACTTCTTCGGGTATCCGATAACGCCACAGAACGACATTCCGAAGTACATGGCCGAGCACCTGCCGGAGGTGGGGGGCGTATTCCTGCAGGCCGAGAGCGAATTGGCTTCGATCAATATGGTTTATGGGGCGGCTGCTACGGGCGCTTATGTGATGACGAGTTCTTCGTCGCCGGGTATTTCGCTGATGCAGGAAGGGCTCTCCTACATGCTGGGGAGCGAACTGCCGTGCGTGGTTGTGAACATGGTTCGGGGTGGGCCGGGTCTTGGGAATATCGGTCCGGCCCAGTCGGACTACTGGCTGGCTACGCGAGGTGCGGGGCACGGTGATGGGCGCTGCCTGACATTTGCGCCTGCGAGTGTGCAGGAGCTCCATGACTGGGCTTTCGAGGCCTTCCCAATCGCGCAGAGGTACCGTGCGCCGGTGATGATTCTGGGTGATGCGTTGCTCGCCGGGATGTCTGAGCCGGTGGAATTGCGGGAGCACCGGGAGCCACCGCCGCGGAGGCAGGAATGGGCGGTGGGCAGACCGCGCGAAGGCAGACAGCGGGCCATAGTCAACTCGCTGTGGACGGATGTGGAAGTGATGGAAGCGCTGAACCAGCGGATTGCGGGACGCTTATCCGAGGCACAAGCGAATGAGGTGCGGTGGGAGGAGTACGGGGCGGATGACGCCGACATCGCGCTGGCCGCGTACGGTATCTCGGCGCGCGTGTGCAAGACGGCGACTGACGATCTGGCGGAGGCGGGTATCAGGGCGCGGCTGATCAGACCGATAAGCGTGTTCCCGTTTCCCGTGAAGCCGTTTCGCGAGTGGTCGCAGCGGGTGTCGCGGATCATCAGTGTGGAACTGTCATGGGGCCAGCTTATAGAGGATGTGCGGTTGGCGGTCGAGGGACGGTGCCCCGTGGACTTGATCGGTCATTCGGGCGGGGTAGTGTTCACTCCGGAGGAAGTAGTGTATCGGGTGAAGGAACTGTTGTAGGAGTCGGAGCGTTGCTCATCGAGTTTTGCGGTGACGGGAGGTTGTTATGTCGGAGACGAGAGTGGGTCATGCCGAGGCGGAGGTATTGTATCATCGCCCGGCGGGACTGACGGATGTGCAGATGCGTTACTGTCCGGGCTGCACGCATGGGACGGCGCATAAGCTGATTGCGGAGGTAGTTGAGGAACTGGACATCCTCGAGCGGACGGTTGCGGTTGCGACAGTGGGTTGCTCGGTCTATGCCTATGAGTATTTCAATACGGACGCGGTACAGGCGGCACATGGTCGGGGGCCCGCAGTTGCTACAGGCATCAAGCGGGTGAGTCCGGAGAGCATTGTGTTCACGTATCAGGGCGACGGAGATCTGGCAGCGATCGGCCTGAGCGAGGTAATACACTCGGCGCAGCGCGGCGAGAAGATTACGGTGATATTCCTCAACAATGCGGTATTTGGAATGACGCGTGGGCAAATGGCTCCGACGACGCTGGTGGGGCAGAGGACGACAACGACGCCGCTGGGCCGGGACCCGGCGCTGTCGGGAATGCCGATGATGATATGCGAGATGCTGTCGGCCATTCCCGGGGTTGCATATTTGGCTCGGGAGACGATGATAGACCCGAAGACGGTGCGGAGCGCGAAACGCAGCATCCGGAAGGCATTTCAGAGCCAGATTGATGGAGCCGGGTTCAGCCTTGTGGAGTTGCTCAGCACGTGCCCGGTCTGGTGGCACAAGCAGCCGCTGGAAGCCATGCAATGGATCCGAGATGAGATGCTGCCGCAATATCCCTTGAGTGTTTTCGTGGACTACGATGGTTGAGAAAGGGCTGTGATGCGAGAGCGAGTATTTTTGGTGGGGATCGGCGGTCAGGGTGTTGATTCGGCAGGTGCGATACTGGCCCATATGGTGCTTTGGCAGGGATTGGAAGTTTCGAGTGTGAGCCAGTATAGCCCGGAGGTACGCGGGGGCTGGGTGTCGGCGACAGTTATCATATCTGATGGAGAAGTGGGGAGCCCGATCGTGGGCAGAGCGGATTCACTGCTGCTGTTCTCGCGGCGGTCAGTGGCCGATGAGTTGCACCGTGCCGTCCCGGATGGTTTCATTGTTGCCAATTCGTCTTTGACCGGCTCGGTGGATGCGGGTCCGACACGTGTGGTAGAAGTTCCGGCCAGCGCCATAGCTGCCGAGCTGGGCAACGAGCAAGTGACTAACATGGTGATGCTGGGGGCCTATGTGCAGGTGCAGGGAATGCTGGATCCCGCGGGCTTCGAGGCGGCATTGCGGGTTGTGCTGCCACCTCGGCACCATGGTCACATACCACTGAATCTGAAGGCAGTAGAACTGGGAGCAGCAGAGGTTGTGCAGATGGGTGCCGAGTAGTCGGGTGGAGACGCGGAAATTGTTGGTGCGGTACGGACAACATCGGCTGGGCATAATATAATCTGGAGGTGGCAGCTATTCTCAACGCATTAGAAGAGACTGCGGAACGGATTCGGTTGGAACTCGATGGGTTGCACGCTATCCGTGAGAAAGCATTCAAACTGTCGCGAGAGATCGTGATGTCGTCGTCAACGGCAATAAAGCACATGCACAGACATGATGTTGAGGAAGCACGGCGTCAGCTTGCGGAAACGGCGGGATTGGTGACAGAGATGCAGGAGGCGCTGGCGGAGGCACCGTGGCTGGGCGGCGGCGGCTTTGTCGGCGATTCGGAGAAGGAATACGTAGAGGCGGCCGGGGTGATCGCTTGCCTGTCGGGTGAAGTAGTACCGACGGAGGTGGAACTGGGTGTTTCCGGGGCGGTATGGCTGAACGGGCTTTCGGAAGTGGTGGGAGAGTTGCGGCGGCACGTGCTGGACCTGATCCGCGAAGGGCAACCGGAGCGTGCCGAGGCCTCGCTGAGCGCGATGGAGGACATCTACCACATGATCATGTCTTTTGACTACCCGGATGCGATAACGCTGGGTTTGCGACGGCGTTCGGACGCAGCGAGGGGTATGATCGAACGGACGCGGGGTGACTTGACGAATGCGCTGCGTCAGGCGAGTCTGGAGAAGCGGCTTGCCGAGCTGGAGGAACGCCTGTGATTAGGTATTGGAGATGCTAGGTACTTGCAATGGTTGGGAACAGACAATGGTAAGATTATTAGGCGGGATGGAAAAAAAGCTTGACTCTGGCAACGGAGTTTGGTTATACTCATTGTTTACTTAGGCCCGATAAATCAGCTAGAAGAAT
>Ga0180431_10002305_pt1 | contig 25713 bp, 25 predicted proteins | sample SS_ome_11_FD_132459 | JGI IMG/M metagenome (GOLD analysis project Ga0180431, IMG submission 132459) | Hypersaline lake sediment archaeal communities from the Salton Sea, California, USA - SS_1_MS_1 metaG | ecosystem: Environmental > Aquatic > Non-marine Saline and Alkaline > Hypersaline >... | reverse complement strand
TTGCCCGGCGTGTCCGTGGGCTGGTCCTGATCGCCGCGGCGGGCTACGCGCAGAAATTCCCGCCGTTCGTGGCGCGGTTCCGCGGGTGCCTCGGGGCTGTGCGGTGCTGCCCGCTGTGGTATGACCGGCTCACAGCCTGGATGATCAGGCGCGGCAAGGCCGCTCGCGCCGTCGGGGCGACGCACCGGCTCGGGTTCTTCGACGAGGAACGGATCCCGCGCGAAGCGATCGAGTCGGTGGCCAAAACGATCTCGAGCCCGGGCTTCCCGTACGCGTCGAGGTACATCGCCCGGCGGCTCGTGCCGGAGGACCACGCGCGGCTCGTCGAGCGGTTCAAGGAAGTCGCCGTGCCGGCGCTCGTCGTCTGGGGTCGTCAGGACCGCATCGTGCCGCCCGAGAACGCGGCGCGTTTCGGGCGCGACCTCCAGCGCGCGCGCGTCGCGATGCTCGACCGCTGTGGCCACTGGCCGCAAGTCGAACAGGCTCGTGAAACGGCCCGGGAGATCGAGCGCTTCGTCGAGGAGCTTGGCGCCCTTCGGGGCATGGATGGAGAACAGGATAGTGGCTGACAGTACAAAAAACATCGCCATCGTCGGCGCGACCGGCTACACCGGGCGGGAGTCAATAGCCCTCCTGCTCGCGCATCCGTATGCGCGCATCAGGCGCCTTTACGCCATTGACAACATTGGCAAGCCGATCGGCGAGGTTTTCGGCCAGTTCCACGGCCGGCTCGACCTCGCGATCGAGGAGCCCGACTACGACACGCTGGTGAAAGAGTGCCCCGTCGCGTTCCTCTGCCTGCCACACGCCAAGTCCATGGACGTCGGCGCCGACCTCCACGCGCGCGGCGTCACCGTCGTGGACTTCAGCGCCGACTATCGGCTTAAAAACGTCGCCGTTTACGAGCGGACCTATAAGACAAAGCACACGCATCCGGAACTGATCGCCGCCGCCGTTTACGGCCTGCCGGAGCTGTACCGCGATGCGATCGCGGGCTGCTCCCTCGTCGCAAATCCGGGCTGTTACCCGACGGGCGCCGTGCTTGCCGTGGCCCCGCTCGTACGGCGCAAGCTTGTTGATGCGACGCGGATGATCTTCGACGCCAAGAGCGGCGTGAGCGGCGCCGGCCGCGCCCCCAACCCGCGGACCGTCTTTGCCGAGTGCAACGAGAGCGTTGAGGCCTACGCCATCGGCGTACATCGCCACCAGCCCGAGATTGATCAGGAGCTCTCCGGGCTTTTCGGCGGCCCGATCTCAGTCCACTTCACGCCGACCCTTGTCCCGATGACGCGCGGCATCTTGACGACGGCATATCTCGAACTCACGGAGACCATGTCGGCCGAGGCGGTGCACGCCCTCTACGCCGAGGATTACGCCAACGAGCCGTTCGTGGGCCTCTTGCCGCTCGGGAGCTATCCGCGCACCGCCGACGTCTCTGGCTCGAACAGGTGCCACGTCGGCCTCTACGTGAGCGGCCGGCGCGTCGTCGCCGTGAGCGCCATTGACAACCTCATCAAGGGCGCCGCCGGCCAGGCGGTCCAATGTTTCAACCTCATGTGCGGCTTTGACGAAACGGAGGCGTTGCGGCACTGATGCGCGACATCGAAGGTGGCATTACCGCGCCGCAAGGCTTCGTCGCCAACGGCGTTCACTGCGGCATCAAGCGCGGGAAGAAAGACCTCGCGCTCGTCGCCACGGACCGCCCGTGCACCGCCGTCGGCGTGTTCACCACCAATCAGGCCGCCGCCGCGTGCGTGCGGATATCGCGGTCGCACCTCGCCAACGAGACCGCGCGCGCCATCCTCGTCAACAGCGGCAACGCCAACTGCTGCACCGGCGAGCGCGGCTATCGGGACGCTATGCGTCTCGTCGAGGTGACGGCGGAAGCCTTTGGCTGTCGGCCCGTGGACGTGCTCCAGGCCTCGACCGGGCCCATCGGAAAGTACCTCCCGATGGACGCCATCGCCGCCGCCGTGCCGGGCCTCGTTGCGGGAGCGTCCGAGGCCGGCGCGCGTGCCGCCGCCGAAGCGATCCTCACCACGGACACCCGCACGAAAGAGTTCGCCTGCCGGCTCGACGTCGGGGGGCAGGTCGTGACGATCGGCGCCATGGCGAAAGGGGCCGGCATGATCGAGCCGAACCTGCGCACCATGCTCGCCTTCATCACGACGGACGCCGCCGTGGATCACGACTTCATGGCGCACTCGCTGCGGGAGGCTGCTGCCGCCACGTTCAATCGCATCACCATTGACGGTGACCAGAGCACGAACGACATGGTCCTTGCGCTCGCAAACGGTCGCGCAGGCAACGAGAGGATCAACGCCGATGCCGGCGGCTCCACCTTCGCGGCCGCGCTCACGAAAGTCTGCCGGGCCCTGGCGAAGATGATCGTCAAGGACGGCGAAGGTGCGACGAAGTTCCTCGAGATCATCGTCCGTGCCGCGACGACGGACGCCGAGGCGGAAACCGCCGCACGTGCGATCGCCAACTCGAACCTCTTCAAGTGCGCCATGCACGGCGGCTCGCCCAACTGGGGGCGGGTCATGGCCGCGCTCGGCTCGACCGACGTCACCTTCGACGTCGAGACCGTGGACATCGCCTTCGACGACGTCGTGGTCGTCCGCGCCGGTGCGCCCACGCGGTACGAGCCGAAGCGATTGAAAGAGGTCGTCGCGCAGGACGAGATTCAACTGACCGTCTCACTCAATCAGGGCGCCGGCAGAGGCGTCATCTGGACCTGCGACCTGTCGCAGGCGTACGTGAACATCAATCAGTAGGTGAGTACGATGGTGCGTCGTTCGATCGAAAAAGCCGCTGTCCTTGTCGAGGCGCTTCCTTATATCCAGTCCTTCAAGGGCAAGGTCGTCGTCGTCAAATTCGGCGGCAGCCTCATGGACAATGAGCAGTATGTGAACTCGATCCTGCGCGACGTCGTCTTCATGCACAGCGTCGGCATGAAACCCGTGATCGTCCACGGCGGCGGCTGTCACATCAGCGACGCCATGCGCGCCGCCGGGCTCACGCCGCGGTTCGTCGAGGGCTACCGCGTCACCGACGCCGAGACGATCAAGGTTGTCGAGCACATCCTCGTCGAGGAAGTCAACGCCATGCTCCAGCGCAAGGTGCGCGAGTTCAACGTCATCCCCGAAGGGCACTCGGGACGCGACTTCGGCATCGTGCAGGTGAAAAAATACGAGCCGCTCGTGAGTGACAAACCGGGCGCCGCGGCCGTCGCCGTGGACATCGGGTACGTCGGCAGCGTCGAGCGCATTGACGCCGGGCCGATCCTTGCCATCCTCGACAACGACCGGCTTCCCGTCATCGCCTCGCTCGGGCGCGGCCCCGACAGCGCAACGTACAACGTGAATGCGGACGAGACGGCCGGCGAGACCGCCGTCGCGCTCCAGGCCGAGAAGCTTGTGTTTCTCACCGACGTCGGCGGCCTTCTGCGAAACACGAGGGACGAGGACTCATTGATCTCTACCCTTCGAGTGAGCGAAGCCGAGAAACTTCTCGAGGACAAAGCGGCCGATGGCGGCATGATCCCGAAGCTGCGCGCTTGCATCAACGCGGTGCGCCGCGGCGTCCACAAAACGCATATCATTGACGGGCGCCTCACGCACTCGTTGCTGCTCGAGATCTTTACGGACAAGGGCGTCGGCACACAGCTCGTGCCGTAGGAGGGCACGATGAGCTTCTTCGATGTGAGCATAGACCCAAAAGACAAGGCCGAGCTCGAAGCGACGATCACGAAACGCTTGGCTGAGCGACGCAGGGGCAGCAACGACCCCGCCGCAGAGGAACGTCGGCGGATCGGCGACCTGCTGGACTACGGGCAGCGCGCGTTCGAGAACATTTCCTATGACCTCTACAACGCGAGAAAATTTGTTCGCATGTTTCCCGACGAGGCCGACGCGTCCCGTGGGCCATGGGGATGGGTCAAGCGGCTTTACCAGCGCGTCGTGCGTCGCGTGCTGCGGCAGCAAATCGTATTCAACGAGGCCACGCTCGGCGTGCTCGAGGAACTTCACGAACGCCTGAACGCGCTTGAACGGAATCGAGACGTCGTCGAGAAATCCGGGAAAGACTCATGAACGGCTCACGGCCGGAAATTCATCAGTTCCTGCCGGTTTTCGACGCCGGTGACGCCATCGGCAACGAGGCGAAGCAGCTCCAGCGCCTGCTGCGCGACGCCGGCTACGCGTCGGAAATCTTCGTCTGGCGGGCCGGCAAGGGGCAGCGGCGGTACTGCCGGCATTACTCGCGTCATCGGGAGCGTAGCGCGGCCGGGAACGTCATGCTTTATCATTTCTCGGTCTGCTGTCCGATCACCGCGTACTTCGCGTCGGCGCCGGACCGGAAGCTGATGCGGTACCATAACATTACGCCCGAAGAATTCTTCGCGGGCATCTCCGAGGAGGTGTACTACATCACGAAAAAGGGACGCCGCGAGTTGGCGCAGCTCGCAAACGTCGTGGAGCTCGCGCTGCCCGTCTCCGAATACAACGCCGGCGAACTCCGCGCCGCGGCATACGGACGCGTCGGGACAGTGCCGCTCGTCGTGGACTACGACGCGTTCGGTGGCGCGCCCGACGCCTCAGTGCTCAGACGCTACAACGACGGTTGGACAAACCTCCTCTTTGTGGGGCGGCTCAGTCCGAACAAGAAACAGGAGGACGTGATCCGTATCTTTTATCATTACAAACGCATCAACCCGCGGGCGAGGCTCTTCCTCGTCGGCTCGGCGCATCAGGTGCCGCGGTACCGGCAGGTCCTCGACGAGCTCGTCGAACGCCTGGGCCTGAGTGACGTCGTTTTCACGGGCAGCGTCTCGCACGCGGCGCTCGTCGCCTACTACACGCTGGCGACCGCGTTCATCTGCATGAGTGAGCACGAGGGCTTTTGCGCGCCGCTCATCGAGGCGATGCGCTTCGACGTGCCCGTCGTCGCGTACGACTCGAGCGCCGTCGCCGAGACCCTCGGCGGCACGGGCGTCCTCGTCCGCGAGAAACGCCACGACGCCGTGGCGGAGCTGATACACTGCATCGTTGAGGACGAAGCGCTGCGATCGGCAATCGTTGAAAAACAGCGGCAGCGCCTCGACCAGTACGCCTACAGCGCAACAAGCACAGAGTTCATGAACAGCATAACAACGTTCGTGGAGCAGGGAAGTGAGTGAGCGTGCCATGACGAAGACGGATGATATCATCAGTGGTTTCAACACCTACGTCATCCAGAATTATGCACGTCTGCCGATCGTGATCGCGCGCGGCGAGGGATCGCGTGTGTGGGATGTCGAGGGACGAGCTTATCTCGACCTCTTTCCAGGCTGGGGCGTGAGTGCGATCGGCTACTCGCATCCGCGCGTCGTCAAGGCGGTGTGCGAGCAGGTCGGGCGTCTGATGCACATGCCCAACAACTTCTACAACGAGTTGCAGGGCAAATTGGCTCAGGCGATCGTCGAGCGGGCATTTCCGTCGCAGTGCTTCTTTTGCAACAGCGGCGCCGAGGCCGTCGAGGCCGCTTTGAAACTGGCTCGCCTCGTCGGGGCGCCGAACGGCCGGACCGAGTTTATTACGATGACCGGCTCGTTCCACGGTCGCACGTTTGGAGCGATGTCGGCGACTGCGCAGGAAAAATACCAGGCGCAGTTCAAACCGGTTGTCCCAGGCTTTCATCACGTGCCCTTCGGCGACGCGGCTGCCGTCGAGGTGGCCATGAGCGATGCCGTCTGCGCGGTGCTCGTCGAGCCGATCCAGGGCGAAGGCGGCGTGAACGTTGCCCCTCGCGAGTACTTCGAGCGGCTGCGCGAGATTTGCGACGCGGCCAAAACGCTCCTCATTTTCGACGAGGTGCAAACCGGCTGCGGCCGTACCGGCCATTGGTTCGGCTATCAGTATCTCGGCGTCGGGCCGGACGTCATCGTGCTCGCAAAAGCCCTCGGTGGCGGCTTCCCGATCGGCGCCATCATGGCGAAGCCCCAATACGCCGAAGCGCTCAAGCCCGGCACGCACGCCTCGACGTACGGCGGCAGCCCGCTCGCGTGCGCCGCGGCCCTGGCGACGATCGGGGCGATCGAGGAAGAGAAGCTGCTGGACAACGTCCGGCGCATGGGCGAGCATCTCCGTAGAGCGCTTGAAGGTCTCGTGCAGGAATTCGCGTTTGTGACCGAGGCACGCGGCGCCGGCCTCATGCAGGCGATCGAGCTCGCCGTTCCGGGTGCAGCCGTCGTTTCACGTTGTCTCGACCGTGGGCTCATTGTGAACTGTACTGCCGGCTCCGTGATTCGGTTCCTGCCGGCCTATACCGTAACGGCCGAAGAGCTCGACGAGGGCTTGAACATCCTCAGAAGCGTCCTCAGCGAGATAAAGGCGACATAGGATACACAAGAACAATGAAAAAGGACCTGTTGACAATCCTGGATCTCACTAGCGAGGAGATCCGCGCCATCTTTCAGTTGACGGCCGACATGAAGCACGGCGTGATCCGGCGCTCGTTGCCCGAGAAGACGATCGCCATGATCTTCGAGAAACCGTCGCTGCGCACTCGCATGACGTTCCAGGTCGGCATCAACCAGCTGGGTGGCCACGCGATCTACCTGACGCAGCAGGACATCGAGCTTGGCGGCCGGGAGAGCGTCGCCGACGTCGCGCGCAACCTCGAACGGTGGGTTGACGGGATCGTCGCGCGGACCTATAAGCACGAGACCATCGTCGAGCTGGCACGGAACGCGTCGATCCCGGTGATCAACGCGCTCTCGGACCGCGAGCACCCGTGTCAGGCGCTGACGGATCTCTACACGATCATGGAGAAGAAGCGCGGCTTGGCGGGGCTGCGCGTCGCCTACATCGGCGACGGCAACAACGTGTGCAATTCCCTCGTCCTGCTGGCCGCAACGCTCGGCGTGCAGTTGACCGTCGCGTCCCCGTCCGGGTACCGGCCCGACGAAGAGATCATTGCCGCCGCCGACGCGCGGCGGGCCGACTCAAAGGCCCGGATCTCGTTTACGGACGATCCCTTAAAAGCCGTCGAGGGCGCCGATGTCGTCTACACCGACGTGTGGGTGAGCATGGGCGACGAGGCCGAAGCGGAGCAACGCCTGCGCAGCTTCGCGCGTTACCAGGTCAACGCCGAGCTCATGCGTGCCGCCAAGAAGGATGCCGTTGTCATGCACTGCTTGCCGGCGCGGCGCGGCCTCGAGATTACCGACGAGGTCATGGACGGCCCGCAATCAATCGTATTTGATCAGGCCGAGAACCGGCTGCACGTACAAAAGGCGCTCCTCGTCTCGCTGCTCGAGTTCCGCGATATGAGACAACAAATGATGTTTCCGTAATCTGAAGCGTTTATTGAAGGAAGATTTGCCATGCCGAACAAGATCGTGCTCGCGTATTCTGGCGGCCTCGACACCTCCGTCATCATGCGGTGGCTCATCGAGACCTACAACGCGGAGGTGATCGCCTTCGTCGCCGACCTTGGCCAGGGCGATGACCTCGACGAGGTTCGCGAAAAAGCGCTCGCCACGGGCGCGAGCAAGGTGTGTATCGAGGACGTGCGCGAGGAGTTCGTGCGCGACTTCGTCTTCCCCGCGCTCAAGGCGAACGCCATTTACGAAGGGGCCTATTTGCTCGGGACCGCCATCGCGCGACCGCTCATTGCCAAGGCGCAGATCGAAGTGGCCAAACGCGAAGGCGCCGACGCCGTCTCTCACGGCGCCACGGGCAAGGGCAACGACCAGGTGCGTTTCGAATTGACCTACTCGGCCCTCATGCCCGGCGTCGAGATCATCGCGCCCTGGCGCGTGTGGGAGCTCAAGTCGCGCGCCGACTGCGTCGCCTATGCAAAGAAGCACGGGATCCCCGTGCCCGTCACAAAGGAGCGTCCGTATAGCTGCGACCGCAACCTGCTGCACTTGAGCTTCGAGGGCGGCATCCTCGAGGACCCGTGGTCGGAACCGCCGGACGACATGTTCGTCCTCACCGTTGCGCCCGAGGAGGCGCCGGACAAGCCGACGACGATCGAAATCGAGTTCGAGGACGGCACGCCCGTCGCCGTGGACGGCACAAGGATGGCGCCGGCCGCGCTTCTGGCGCACGGCAACGAGATCGGCGGCCGCAACGGGATCGGCCGTGTTGACCTCGTCGAGAACCGTTACGTCGGCATGAAATCGCGCGGCGTCTACGAAACGCCCGGCGGCACTATCCTGCACGTGGCGCACCGCGCGATGGAATCCATCACGATGGATCGCGAGTTCATGCACCTGCGGGATACACTCATCCCGCGCATCGCCGAACTGATCTATTACGGCTATTGGTATTCGCCGGAGATGCGCGTCCTCATGCGTCTCGTCGAGGATTCGCAGCGCAACGTGACCGGCACCGTGCGCCTGAAGCTTTACAAGGGCAACGTCACCGTGCTCGGGCGCCGGTCGCCCGTCTCGCTGTACCGACAGGACATCGTCACCTTCGAAGAAGGCGGCGATTACGACCAGCACGACGCGGAGGGCTTCATCCGCGTCAACGCGCTCAGGCTGCGGATCGCCGCAAAAGCCGGGCGCAAGGTGCTCGACACATCCGACTGAGAGGGCATGGTCCGATGGCGAAGAAGGCACAGCCGAAAACGCATAAACCGTGGAGCGGCCGTTTTGCGGAAGCGACGGACCCCCTCGTCGAGCAATTTACCGCCTCCGTGCATTTCGACAAGCGCCTTGCGCTCTATGACGTTCGGGGGAGCATCGCTCACGCGCGCATGCTCGGCGACGTCGGCTTGATTTCCAGGAAAGAAGCGAGAGCGATCGAGCAGGCACTCGGCGGGATTTTGGCGGAGATCGAGTCGGGATCATTCGTCCTTGATCCGGCGCTCGAGGACGTGCACATGAACATCGAGGCGCGCCTCGTCGAGAAACTGGGCGACGTCGGCGCCAAGCTCCACACGGCCCGCTCGCGCAACGACCAGGTCGCCCTCGACCTCCGGCTCTTCGTCAAGGACGCCATCGGTGAAGTCACGGCCGGACTGCGGCGGTTGCAGCAGGCCATTGTCGCCGTGGCCGAAGCGCACCTCGACGTGATCATGCCGGGCTATACGCACCTTCAGCACGGCCAGCTCGTGCTTCTGGCGCATCATTGCCTCGCGTACGTCGAGATGCTCGACCGCGACGTCGAGCGCCTCGACGACGCGCTCAAGCGCGTGGACGTCATGCCGCTCGGCGCCTGCGCCGTGGCCGGCACGACGCTCCCCATTGACCGCGCGAAGGTGGCCGAGGCACTCGGTTTCTCGATCGTCGCGCGCAACAGCGTGGACGCCGTGAGCGACCGTGACTTCGCCGTCGAGTACCTGGCCGACCTCGCCCTCGTCGGCGTGCATCTGTCGCGCCTGGGCGAGGAACTTGTACTGTGGTCCACGAGCGAGTTTGGTTTCATCACGCTCGGCGAGGCCTTCTGCACCGGCAGCAGTATGCTGCCGCAGAAGCGAAACCCTGACGTGCCCGAGCTCGTCCGGGGGCATGCGGGCCGGCTCGTGGGCAACCTCGTCTCGTTGCTGACGACGATCAAGGCGCTGCCATTGAGCTATAACCGCGACATGCAGCACGACAAGCAGCCCGTGTTCCAGTCAACGGACATTGTGCTCTCGTCGCTCGAGGTCCTGGCGCGGATGATGCCGACCCTGCGAGTCAATCGCGACGCCCTCAGGCGTGCCGTCGAGGACGACGCGATGCTTGCCGTGGACCTCGCCGAGTACCTTGTTACGAAGGGCGTACCTTTCCGGCGTGCGCACGAGATCGTCGGCCGTGTCGTTGCGACGGCCGAGCGGAAAAGGAAACGGCTGCGTGACCTGACGCTCGACCAGCTCCGTGCGCACTCGGACGCGTTTGACAAAAATGCGTGCGAACTGCTTAACGTCGAGCGCTCGCTCGATCGCAAAGCCTCGACGGGGAGCACCGCCCCAACGATGGTCCGAAACGAGGTCCGGCGCTGGAAACGCCGGCTTGGAGACGCATAGTCGTGGAGCCTTTTGCTCACAAGAAGAGCCGGTTGCATTGCGAGGGAGTTGACCTGGCGGCCGTCGCCGTCGAGGTCGGCACGCCTGCGTACGTCTACAGCCGAACGGCGCTCGTCGAGCGGTTCAACGAGCTCGACGCGGCGTTTTCGTCGGTGCCGCACCTCATCTGCTATTCGGCCAAGGCGAACGGCAACCTCGCCGTGCTTCAGACTCTCGTCGAGGCCGGCGCCGGCGTGGACATCGTCTCCGGTGGTGAGCTTCATGCCGCGCTCCGCGCGGGTGCCGACCCCCGAAAGATCGTTTTCGCCGGCGTCGGCAAAACGGCCAACGAAATCAGGCAGGCGCTCGAGGCCGGCATACTGTTTTTCACCGTCGAGTCCGCGCCGGAACTCGAGCGTATCGCCGCCTTGGCCGACGAGCTCGAGACAGTGGGACGATTCGCCGTGCGTGTGAGCCCCGACGTTGCCACGGGCACGCACGAATACATTACGACCGGCATGTCGAAAAACAAGTTCGGTCTGGACGTCGCAAGCGCCCGCGCGCTCTACGAACGCTCACTTGCGATGACGAGTGTCGAAGCCGTCGGCGTGCAGATGCATCTTGGCTCGCAGCTCATGCACGCGGCGCCGTACGCCGAGGCGATCGCCAGGCTCGTGACCCTCGTCGAGGAACTCGGGCGCCTCGGCATCGCGCTTCAATATTTCGACGTCGGTGGCGGGTACGGCATCCAATACGATGACGAACGGCCCGACACGGCCGGCACATTCGCCGCAGGTATCGTGCCGCCGTTGAAACCGTTGGGCCTCACGGTCGTGCTCGAGCCGGGACGGTTCATCGCCGGGAACTCGGGCATCCTGCTTACGCGCGTCGAGTACGTCAAGCGGACGCCCAGCAAGACGTTCGTCATCGTGGACGCGGCGATGAATGACCTCATTCGGCCGGCGCTCTATGGCGCGGCACACCGCATCGTGCCCGTCGAGGATCGGGGTGGCGCTGCGCAGCGCGTTGACGTCGTTGGGCCGGTCTGCGAATCGGGCGATTTCTTCGCGCAGGGCGTCGAGCTGCCCGACGTGCGCGAGGGTGATCTGATCGCCTTGATGAGCGCAGGCGCCTACGCCGCCGTCATGGGCTCGACCTATAACGCGCGGCCCTTGCCGCCTGAGGTGCTCGTGTCCGGCACGGCGTATCGTGTCGTGCGGACGCGGCAAACGTACGAGCAGCTTTTCGCGACCCAGGTATTCTCCTCGTCGAAAAAGACAGCAAAATGAGCGGCATTCGTTTCGCAAAATACTCCGGCGCAGGGAACGACTTCATCTTGATTGACAACCGCGAAGCCGTCTTTGCGGCGACGCGCGAGCGTATCGCGGCCATGTGTGCGCGCCGCGTCTCGATCGGCGCCGACGGACTCATCCTCCTCGAGCCGTCGCAGAAGGCGGCGGTTCGGATGCGTTACTACAACAGCGACGGCGGCGAGGCGGAAATGTGTGGCAACGGCGCACGCTGCTTCGTGGCGTTTGCCCGCACGTTGGGCGTTTCGACCACGCCGCTCGTCTTTGAAACGATGGAGCGCATCCTCACCGGGTGGACAGACAAGGCGCGCGTGACGATCGAGATGGGAGAAGTGCGCGACACACGTGTCGGTTTCGATCTTGAGAGTGGCGGGGCGAAGTACCGCGTCCATTTCGCCAACACGGGCGTGCCGCACGTCGTGATGTTTGTTGACGACATTGAGGATCTGGACGTGGAGACCCAAGGTCGGTCGCTGCGTTTTCACAAGGCCTTCAGGCCTGCGGGTGCCAACGCGAACTTCGTCCGCGTCGATGGCGATGGCGGCCTGACGATCAGGACCTACGAGCGTGGCGTCGAAAGCGAAACGCTTGCCTGTGGCACCGGCGTCGTCGCGGCGGCAGTGATCGCGCATCTCGTCGAGGACGTCCAGCCGCCCGTGAATGTGCGTGTGCGCAGCGGCGACGTCCTCACGGTAGGGTTCCGGCGCGAGGGCGATGGCTTTGCGGACGTTACCCTTTGCGGTCCGGCCGTTCACGTGTACGATGGAGTGTATGAAGCCGGCAGCGCACCGGAGGTGCGCGTGCCGAAGGAGTGAAGAAGGCGCAGGCGTCTGCAATCGAATTGAGGAGGCGGCTATGTTCAAGGGGTCGTTTGTTGCAATCGTCACGCCGTTCAAAGACGGCGAGGTGGACTTCGCCAAGCTCACCGAGCTCGTCGAGTGGCACATCGAAAGCGGCACGCACGGCATCGTCCCGTGCGGCACGACGGGGGAATCGCCAACGCTCTCCCACGAAGAGCACGCGAAAGTCGTCGAGCATGTCATCAAGACGGTTCGGAAGCGCATTCCCGTCATTGCCGGCGCCGGCTCGAACAGCACGCGCGAGGCGATCTGGCTCACGAAGCACGCGAAAAAGTGCGGCGCCGACGCGGCCTTGAGCATCACGCCGTACTACAACAAGCCGACCCAGCGTGGCCTCATCGAGCACTACAAGGCGATCACGAGCGAAGTGGACATCCCGATCGTCATGTACAACGTGCCCGGCCGCACCGGTGTCAAGATGGCGCCGGAGACTGTCGCCGAGCTCTCGAAAATCCCCTCGATCGTCGCCATCAAGGAGGCCTGCGGTTCGGTCGAGCAAGTCTGCGAGATCCGTTCGCGCTGCGACATCACGGTCCTGAGCGGCGACGACTCGCTCACGTACCCGATGCTTGCCGTCGGCGGCACCGGCGTCATCTCCGTCGCCGCCAACGTCATCCCCAAAGACATGGCCGCGCTCGTGGACGCCGGGAACGGCAGGGACTTCGAGAAAGCGAAGGCGCTTCACTACAAGTTCTGGCGGCTTTTCAAAGACCTGTTCGTCGAGACAAACCCGATTCCTGTCAAGACCGCCATGGGCATGATGGGACGGAGCGATCCTGCCGTGCGGCTCCCGCTCTGCGCGATGAGCGACGCAAACGTGGCGAAGCTGCGGGCGACGCTCGAAGCGTGCGGGGTCCTCTAGCGCGGCGGGCGGAAAGCGAGGAAACACACCAATGGTCAAAATCGTAGTCAACGGTGCGCTCGGGCGCATGGGCCGGCGCGTCATCGCGTGCGCGGCGGACGATCCCGACGTCGAGGTCGTTGGCGCCGTGGACCTCATGGAGCACGACGGCACCCCGCACGTGACGGCGGACTTGGCGGCTGCCGTCACGGGGGCGGACGTCGTCGTTGATTTCACCTCGCACATCGGCGTGCCGGCGACGATCGCGCTCGTCTCGAACGCCGGCGTGCCGCTCGTCATCGGCACGACCGGGCTCACCCGCGACGAGCAGAGCGCGCTCGAAAAAGCCGCGGCGCGTGTCCCGATCGTTTACGCGCCGAACATGAGCGTGGGCGTCAACCTCCTCTTCCGCGTAGTGGGCGAGGTGGCAAAGACCCTTGGCAGGGGATACGACGTCGAAATCGTCGAGGCGCACCACAACCAGAAAAAGGATGCGCCGAGCGGCACGGCCAAAAAGCTCGCCGAGAACATCGCCGCCGCGCTCGGCCGCGACCTTGCCGCCGATGGCGTTTACGGCCGCGAGGGCATCACCGGTGCGCGCGAGCCGAGCGAGATCGGCGTCCACGCCGTCCGTGCGGGCGACATCGTCGGCGAGCACACGGTGCTCTTTGCGGGCCCGGGCGAGCGGATCGAAATCAGTCACCGGGCGCACAGCCGCGACACCTTCGCGCGCGGCGCGCTCCGCGCGGCCAAGTGGATCGTCGGCAAGCCCGCGAAGCTTTACAGCATGCTCGACGTGCTCGGCCTCGCGTAAGAAGCCGCTCGAGCCGGCAACGTGACGAACCGCTCGACGAAAGGACACGTTTCACTCATGGCACGTTCCGCAGTCACGACCGAGTTGGCGCGCCGCCTCAAGGCGCTGCCGCCGTATCTCTTTGTCAAAATAGATACGCTCAAGAAAGAAATGCTCGCCAAGGGCGTGGACGTCGTGGATCTCGGCATCGGCGACCCCGACACCCCGACGCCCGAGCCCATTATCGCCGCATGCGCGCGCGCCGCCCACGACCCTGCGAACCATCGCTATCCGTCGAACTGGGGCCTCGCCGCCTTTCGCGAAGCGGCCGCGTTGTGGATGCAGCGTCGCTACGGCGTGCCGTGCGACCCGATGACGCAGATCCTGCCGCTCCTCGGTTCCAAGGAGGCCATCGCGCACGTCCCGCTCGCCTTCGTCAATCCCGGCGACGTTGTGTTGGTGCCGGACCCGTGCTATCCCGTGTACCGTTCCGCGACGGTGCTCGCCGACGCCGAGTACTATTCGATCCCGCTCCTCAAGGAGAACCGCTTCCTTCCCGACTACGAGAGCATTCCGAAGGACGTGCGTCGCCGGGCGCGGCTCATGTTCCTCAACTACCCGAACAATCCGACCGCTGGTGTGGCGGACGAAGACTTTTTCAAGCGTACCGTCGAGTTCGCGAAAGCGAACGACATCATTGTTGTCCATGACGCCGCGTACCTCGACGTCGCCTACGACCGCTACAAACCACTGAGCTTTTTGGCCGTCGAGGGTGCCGAGGACGTCGGCATCGAGTTTCATTCGCTCTCGAAGACCTTCAACATGACCGGTTGGCGGATCGGTTGGGCGACCGGCAACGCCGAGCTCGTCGCCGGGCTCATGAAAGTCAAATCGAACATTGACAGCGGCATGTTCCAGGCGCTGCAGTTCTGCGCCGTCGAGGCGCTCACCGGCGACCTTGCCTTGTGGCAGGCGGAGCTCTGTGCCCTCTACGAGAAACGACGCGACATTCTTTGTGACGGCCTCAACGCCATGGGCTGGCGCGTCACCAAGCCGAAGGCGAGCTTCTACATCTGGGTGCGCGTGCCGGATGGCATGAGCTCGGAGCAGGTCGCGAGCACCCTCGTCGAGAAAGCCGGCGTCGTCGTCATCCCGGGCAACGGCTACGGCGAGGCCGGCGAGGGGTACGTCCGCATGAGCCTCACGCTGCCGACCGAGCGCATCGAGGAGGCCGTGAAGCGAATTGAGCCGGTCTACAAGGGCTGGCGTTCGAAATGACAGACACGGTGACGGCATATATCGGCCTCGGTTCGAACCTCGGCGACCGGCGCGCGTTCGTACGGCGCGCCGTGGAGACCCTCGGGGCTCTCGACGGCGTCACCGTCGTCGAGCAGTCCGAGCTGTACGAAACCGACCCCGTCGGCGGGCCGCCGCAGCCGCGATTCCTTAACGGCGTCGTCAAAATCGAATGCCGCATGAGCGTGCATGAAACGTTCCAGCACCTCCACCGGATCGAGGAAACGCTCGGCCGAACGCGTGAGGGCAAAAACCAGCCGCGGCCGATAGACCTCGACCTGCTCTTGTGGGGCGACGCCGTCGTGGACGACGAGGGGCTGACGGTGCCGCATCCGCGGCTGCACGAGCGGTGGTTTGTCCTCCGGCCGCTTGCCGACGTCGCGCCCGACGTGCGCCACCCCGTCCTTGGCCTGACAATAAAGGAACTTCTCGAAGAGGTCGAAGCGAATGCCCGTTGACCGCGTGACACCCGACGTGCTCCTTGCCATGAAGAAGAAAGGCGAGACGATCGTCGCGCTCACCGCCTACGACTGGCCCACCGCCGAGGTCGAGCAGGCCGCCGGCGTGGACGTCATCCTCGTCGGCGACTCGATGGGCACCGTCGTCTTCGGCCACGAAACGACGCTGAAGATGACCATGGACCTCATGATTGCTCACAGCGCCGCCGTTGCCCGGGCCGAGGGTCGCGCCATGCTCGTCGGCGACATGCCGTTTCTCTCCGCGACCGTGGGCGTCGAGGAAGCCGTGCGTAACGCCGGGCGTTTCGTCGCCGAGGGCAACATGCACGCCGTCAAGGTCGAAGGCGGCGAGGCCATGGTGCCGGTCATCGAAGCGATTGTCCGTGCGGGCATCCCGGTCATGGGCCACGTTGGGTACACGCCGCAGCAGGCGCTCAAGTTCGGCCGTGAGGTCGTGCGTGGGCGAGGGGAGGAGGCCGCCGCAATGATCCTGCGAGACGCCGAGGCCGTCGAGCGAGCGGGCGCCTTTTCCATCGTGCTCGAATGCATCCCGCTCGAGTTGGCGAAGCAGGTGACCGAGCAGGCGGCGATTCCCACCATCGGCATCGGCTCCGGCCCTCATTGCGACGGCCAGGTCCTCGTCGTGCATGACATGCTTGGCCTGTTCGATCGGCAGAAGATGAGATTTGTCAAGCGTTACGCCGACCTCAAGTCGCAGATGCGTGCCGCCGTCGAGCAGTACGCGCGCGACGTACGCGCCGGCGTCTATCCCGACGAAACCCACGCGTTCCACGACGAGAAATAACCGCGCAAAAGCTCACCGATGACTGAAGTGATGCGCACAATCGAAAACCCGCGCGCCATGCAGGCATGGGCGATCGAGCAGCGTCACGCCGGCAGGTCCATCGGCTTCGTGCCGACCATGGGCGCGTTGCACGAAGGCCATCTCAGCCTCGTGCGGCGGTGCCGCGCCGAGAACGACCTCTGTGTCGTGTCCATCTTCGTCAACCCGAGACAATTCGGCCCCAACGAGGACTTCGAGCAGTATCCCCGCGACGTCGAGCACGACAAAGAGCTGCTCCGCGCCGAGGCGGTGGACATGCTCTTTTGCCCGACGCCGGAAACAATGTATCCGCCCGGCTTCTCGACGCGCGTTGAGGAAAAGCGCCTTTCGAAACCGCTCTGTGGCGCCTCGAGGCCCGGCCACTTCCGCGGCGTCGTCACCGTCGTGCTCAAGCTCTTCAACCTCGTCCAGCCGACGCGCGCCTACTTCGGCCGGAAGGACGCCCAGCAGGCCCGCGTCATCCAGCAGATGGTGCATGACCTCGCCGTGCCCATCGAGATCGTTGTCCTCCCCATCGTGCGTGAGCCTGATGGCCTCGCCATGAGCAGCCGCAACGCCCATCTCGATGCGGCGCAGCGCCGCGAGGCTGTCGTGCTTCACGAGGCTCTCGGCTGGGCGCAAAAGGCGATTGACAACGGCGAGCGATCAGCGCAGAATATCATCCAAGGCATTCAAGAACGGATCGAGACGAGCACGTCCGCCCGCATTGATTACGTTTCCGTCATTGATTTCGACACTCTGAGGGAAGTGCAGGCTGTGCAGGGCATCGTGCTCATCGCGATGGCCGTCTTTTTCGGGACAACGCGGCTCATAGACAACATTCTCGTGCAGGTCGAGCCGACAGAGGAGTCACCACACTGATGTTACGAACCATTTGCAAGTCGAAACTTCACGGCGCCACGATTACCGAGACGGAACTCGCCTATGAGGGAAGCATCACGCTCGATACCGACCTCATCGAAGCCGCCAACATGATGCCCTGGGAGCGGGTGCAGATCGTCAACCTGAATAACGGCTCGCGGATCGAGACTTTCGTCATTCCCGGCAAGGCGGGTTCCGGCACCGTTTGCCTCAACGGTCCCGCGGCGCGGACCGCGATGGTCGGTGACCTCGTGCACGTGATCTCGTACGCCGAAATGACCGACGAGGAGGCGGAAGGTTACCAGCCGATCGTCGTCAACCTCGACGAGGAAAACCGGATCCGCAGCACGCACCCGATGTCGGCCTAGGTGCGCCGTGACCCGTCTCTCGCGCGGGTATTGGGGCGGCGCCTTGAGGGATTCCTGATTCGATGGACTGGGCGAACTTCCTGCATATCTACCAGCCACCGACGCAGACGCCCGAGATCCTTGAACAAGTCGCCGACGAGTGCTACCGCAAGCTCGTCGCCATCCTTCGCCAATATCCCGAGGCGAAGGTCACGCTCAACGTCACCGCGTGCCTCACCGAGCAGCTTGACCGCTTCGGTCTCGGCGACGTCATCAAGGGTCTCCGCGAGCTCGTCGAGCGCGGCCAGGTCGAGCTCACCGGCAGCGCCAAGTACCACCCCATCCTTCCGCTCATCCCCGAAGACGAGGTCCGTCGCCAGATCGAGCTCAACACCGAGACGAACCGCGCGTTCTTCGGCGACGCGTACCGGCCGCGCGGCTTCTTTCCGCCCGAGATGGCCGTGAGCCGGCGCGTGCTCGAGATCATTCGTGAGATGGGCTTCGAGTGGGTGATCCTCGACGAGATCGCCCGTGACGGCACTGTCGGGCGCTCGATCGAGAACGCCTGCTACAAGCTCGAAGGCTGCGCCGGCTTCCACGTCTTCTTTCGCGAGCGCACCCACAGCCACGCCCTCTCCTCGCGCAAGTACACGAGCGGCGTCCAGTTCCAGCGCGCCATCGAACCCATCCTTGCCGACGACGGCTATCTGCTCACCGGCACCGACGGCGAGCATTACGGCCACCACGCCAAGGGCCAGGAAACGATCCTCTCGGTCGCCTACAAAGCCGGCACGCCGCCCACCTGCACCGTCTCAGAACTCCTCGATCGCTTTCCCGAGCGCCGCCCGGCCGATCCGCTCCCCTCGTCGTGGAGCACATGGCCCGACGAGCTCGGGCAAGATATCCCGTATCCCCAGTGGAGCTACCCGAGGCACAAGCTCCATACGCTCCAGTGGCGCCTGACGAACGCCGTCATCAAGCTCGTGCACGCGAGCGAAGCGCGCGACGGCTACCCCGAGGCCCGCGCGCTGCTCGACGAAGGACTCCATTCCTGCCAGTACTGGTGGGCGAGTTGCCGCACGTCTTGGAGCACCGACATGATCCTGCGCGGCGCCCAAAGGTTGCTTGCGGCGGCCGAGGCCCTCGACAGCTTGCGCACCCACCAGCGCGTCCTCGGAATCCAGCGCCTCCACCGCGAATTGCACAGCCTCGTTTGGGAATGGCAGCATTCTGGCAAACCCGTCAAAATCAAACGCGCCTACACCGTGGCCCATCCTACGCAGGACGTTCCCGAGGAACAGGGCAACCCAGACGACGAATCGCAATAGCCTGGGCACCAAGCAGCTAAGGCGTATCACGGAGACTTCACTTCATGTTCTGGGAACGGGGTGATTCCGCAGGCTTGTCCACCGTGATCTCCGCTTGAGAACTGATAGGCCCAAGGCAAAAAAACGGCCCCCCCTTCCGGGAGGGCCGGCCTCCATTGGAGGCTATTCCTGTGGTGCCAAGGCCAAGCTGACGCTCAACCCTGCCCGCATGAACAGCTTTCCTGCGGCTACTAAGTGCCGGAGCCGCCTACCGTCTTTTCCTGAAGCGCAGCGCGAGCACGGCAAAGCCAAGCCCGGCGAGCAGCATCGTCGCTGGCTCGGGGATGAACACGAGGCCGTCCACCCCGGCCGATCCGGAAAACTGAACCTCCAGTCTCGTCACGTCAAACGGGTTGAGCCCGAAGTCCGTCGCCGTCGCGGGGCCGCCGATTCCCGGTCCGGGCTGAGGCAACAGCGTCGTCAGATCAAGCGTGTGCCAGCCGGCCAGAGTCATTGACTTTTCACCGGTCCAGTTATTCGGCACGTTGTACACCCGTGACCCGCCACCCCCGTCGGTCAGCGTGACAGTCGTCTGAGCACCGCTGTCAATGTCAACGAGGTTGATGCTCAAGAGGTACACCGGTGACAGAAATGTGAAGGTGATCGTGCCGCCGGAAGCCGCATCGTTTGGCGTATCAAAGATGCCCGGTGTCGTCTGTGTCGGCGAGCTTGAATCCTGGAGGATCAGAATGTTTCCCAGACCCACGTTCAGGTCGGGGTCGCCGCCAAACGGACCGTTCGTCGAGTCGAAAATAGCCGGGCCGAGATGCCCGGCACCGCTCGAGCTGATTTGGACCCAGTTGCCGAATTCTGGCGGGGTGGAAATATCCTGCCCATGAACCAGTGGTGTGCCGAAGTCATCCGTCTCGAAGTCCAGCGTGATCGCTGCCTGCGTCTGCCCCCACAGCACGAGTGCGAAACTCAAAACCGCTGCAAACCCCAGCGCTTTTACATTGACTCTTGCCATATGCCTCCTCCTTTTCGCCTTGGGCCCATCGCGCCGCACGTCGTTCCCCAAAAACCCTTCAGCGACCTGCGACGATCATCGTCTCAACAGTTTCTTTGTGAACCGGCCCGTCTTTCCTCCTATACGGTCATGCGGCCTTGAAGAACCGCGGATCCATGAAGCCAAGGCACCACCAACAGGAGTGGAGCAGAGATGTACCTCTACATGCTTCCCCCTGCTTCATTGCCGCACCGAAAAAGAACAATAGGGAACGTCTCTCCGAAAGGATCGACTTACCCCGATACCCAAGTGTGGACGGCAGTATACCCGGTCAGCCGGAAGAAGTCAAGGGAAATCTCCACATTGTGCCCATTTTTTCGGCGGGCGCGCCTGCTACAGCATCACAGACGCAAGGACATGCCTGACACGGAACGCGCCCTCGAAAGCCGGATCCCAGGTTCAAGGGCGTCGAGGCCGGAAACCTGGAAAGCCAAAAGGCCTGCCTACACGACCCCTTGGTCGAGCATAGCGTCGGCGACCTTCAGAAATCCCGCAATGTTGGCGCCCATCACCAAATTGCCTGGATCGCCGTAGTCCTCCGCTGTCTCCGACGTTGCCGTATGGATATCGCGCATGATCCGCACGAGGTGCCCTTCCACCTCCTCGCGCGACCAGGTCAGGTGCTGCGAGTTCTGGGCCATCTCGAGGCCCGAGATCGCCACGCCGCCGGCGTTCGCCGCCTTGCCGGGCCCGTAGAGGATCTTCGCTTTGAGAAACACCTCCACGCCCTCCGGCTCCGTAGGCATGTTCGCGCCTTCCGACACGACGAAGCAGCCGTTCTTCACGAGCGTCTTCGCGTCCTGCCCCGAAATCTCATTCTGCGTCGCCGACGGAAACGCACAATCGCACTTGATGTCCCACGGGCGTGCACGCTCCTTATACGTGACCCCCGGGAACTGCTCGGCGTACTCCTTGATTCGACCCCGGCGGACGTTCTTGAGCTCCATGACGTAGCCAAGCTTCTCCTCATCAATGCCGGCGGGGTCATAGACGAGACCGCTCGAGTCCGACAAGCTCACCACTTTCCCCCCGAGTTGGAGAATCTTCTCCACCGCGTACTGCGCCACGTTCCCCGAGCCCGAGACGGTGCAGACCTTCCCCTCGATCGAATCGTTACGCGTCGCCAGCATCTCCTGCGCGAAATACACCGCGCCGTAGCCCGTCGCTTCCGGCCGGATATGTGATCCGCCCCAGTTGAGTTGTTTCCCCGTGAGCGCCCCGGAAAACTCGTTTCGAATCCTCTTGTACTGACCGAAGAGGTAGCCGATCTCTCGTGGCCCGACCCCGACGTCGCCCGCGGGCACATCCGTATCCGCGCCCATATGTCGGCACAGCTCCGTCATCAACGACTGGCAAAAACGCATGACCTCCATGTCCGACTTGCCTTTGGTATCGAAATCCGATCCGCCTTTGCCGCCACCCATGGGAAGCGTCGTCAGCGCGTTCTTGAAAATCTGCTCAAACGCGAGGAACTTCATAATCCCGAGGTTGACACTCGGGTGGAACCGCAACCCGCCCTTAAACGGCCCGATCGCGCTGTTGAATTGAACGCGGAAACCGCGATTGACCTGGATCTTTCCTTGGTCGTCTATCCACGGCACGCGGAACATGATCACCCGTTCGGGCTCCGTGATCCGCTCGAGGATGCGCCGCTCCCGATAGTGCGGGTGACGTTCCAACGCCGGCTGTAGTGAATCGAGCACCTCTCGCGCCGCTTGATGAAACTCCAGTTCACCCTCGTCGCGCTTGGCGACCAACTCCATCACGGCATTCGCATAAGGCCTCATCTCTCATTCCTCCTCGGCAACACGTCAGAGAGTGATTGATCTCACCGCCCTCTGACCGAGATGTCTTCTTGCCCAGATCAAAAACACAAACGGGCCCCTAAAAATGATTCGATTGTTTGACCCCGGCTGGACCCGAGCCGCGGGCATCCTACGCGGCCGACGCGCGTGATGTCAAGTCAACACTGCCAACCTGTCTCGCACCACCCGGCCAAACATTTCCTTGACAGGCGGTAATACAAAGTATTATCTTCGCGGCCTGTCCGATTCAGCATCAGGAGGTCATGGTCTCCCGTGAAAAAGAAGCACGAGACCCTCTCCTTCAAGGCGGACACGTCCCTGCTCGACGCAATGAAGGGCGTGCCGAACCGCTCGGAATTCATACGGTCGGCCATCCTCGCTGCGCTCGACAGCGCCTGCCCGCTCTGCAGAGGCACCGGAATTCTGACGCCGAACCAAAGGAAGCATTGGCGCGATTTCAGCGTAGACCACTCGCTGAAAAAATGTGCCGACTGCAATGAAATCTACGTCGTCTGCGCCAACAAGCCGAAACGCAAACCTCGACAAAAGCGGCGATAGAACAGAACCATATTGTCTTGTTGGGGAGGGTATAAGGAAATGTTCAGGCATGTAACACTTGAACTCAGAAGACACGCCCCCTTCACCGCCGTCGGCGCCGCCACCGGCATCATCATCATGGTCCTCATCATCATCACCAAGCTCTCCGACAACGTCTCCAACGCCGTCTTCTATACCCTCCACCCTTTTCACGTCCTCCTGAGCGCCCTCGTCACCACCGCCATGTACAGGCTTCATGGAAAGGGGCGACTTTGGGCCGCCGTCCTCATAGGGTACACAGGCTCCATCGGCATCGCCACCCTCAGCGACGCCGTCATTCCCTTCTTGGGCGGAACGCTCCTCAAGGTCACTATGCATTTCCATCTCCCGTTTATCGAAGCGGAGACCATCCCCTTCCTCGGCATCCCCAAGTGGATCGTCGTCAACGCGGCCGCCGTCGTCGGCATCGCCATCGGCGCCTGGCGGCCCACGACCAGGTTCCCTCACGCCGGCCACGTCCTGCTCAGCACGTGGGCATCCCTCTTCGGCTTCTCGGCCTTCGGCGCCGCGAATTGGATCCCCCGTCTCCCCGGCGTCTTCATCTTCCTGTTCCTGGCGGTCTGGCTCCCCTGCTGCCTGAGCGACATCGTCTATCCTCTCCTGTGGACAAAGGAAGCCCGTCCGGCCGAAGAGGGGCACGCCCACCCGTAGGGAAGCCCGCACCCCAAGGTTGGAAGGTCTTCCCAGACAAAGTATACTCTTGCTTGAAAGCACCCGGAACGGGAGAACCAGTATGACAAGATCAACTTGTTTCACGACGGCGTGCCTCCTTATCGTCGGCCTCACATCTCTTTGTGCCCATGGGCAGGGCGAATTCCCGCTCGAGCGCCATCCGCTCGCCGACGGCCCCCGTGGCTTGGTCCAGGCCAGCCGCAGGCCGACCATGAAGAGCGCCGAAAAACCTTCGCAGCTCAAAGGCGTGCCCGAAGCGCTGAGCGAAAAAGCCGCCTACTTCGTCGTTCGGGCCGGCAGCGGCGGGTTCCTTCTCGCGATTGATCTTTCCGGGTCGCCCGTGCTCTACGTGGACACCGACAGGGACAACGACCTCGCCGACGAGAAACCCATCGCCTTGTCCGAGGCGGAGAAATGGGCGTACTATTCCGGCGTGATCACGGTCGGTGCCTCGAAAGGCAAAGACCAGCCCGCCGTGCAGTTTGAGCTTTGGGCTTATGCCAAGGGCCGCACTGTGCCTTGGATCTCAGTGGCCCCGGCCGGCTTCTACTCCGGCAAAGTCACGATCGGCGAAAAGGCGTATGCCGTCGCATTGACGGATCTCAACCTCGACGGGCGCCTCCTTGGCCGGCAGGACACCTTGGCCCTTGATCTCAACGGCAGTGGTGACTTTGAGCCCCTCGCCAGCGAGATCATGCCCCTCTCGGATATGGTCCGCGTAGAGAACGCCTACTACAGTGTCGAGGCCGAAGCCGACGGCTCAGCCATTCGTCTCAAGAAAATTACCCCGGAATCCGGCACCCTCGCCGTCGAGGACCCCTGTGTTCAGTTCACCGTTTTAGGGCATGTCGGCATGTTCTCCCTCGAGGCTTCGGACAGCTCGTGGAAACTTCCCGTCGGCAAGTACACAACCGCCCTCGTCAAGCTGGCCGTCAAGGACGAAGAAGAAAACGTGTGGATCCTTCCCTGCGTCCGGTTGCCAAGCGAGATGAGAGAGTTGGATATCCGCAAGGGCGAAACCGTTGCGCTCGCGATCGGCCCGCCCCTCACGCTTGCCACGGACGTCAGCCCAAGGGGCGGAAGCGTCCTGATCGGGGTGAATTTGACCGGCCGGGCCGGCGAACGCTACCTCCCCGGCGCGTTCAAGAACGGCGAGATGCTCGAGCCGCCAAAGTTTCGGATCCTCGACGAGGCCGGCCATGAGCTTGCCGCCGACTCCTTCCAGTATGGGTGAGGCGGCGTGTGCCGGTACTCGTGGCGAGTACCCAGCGAGTTCAAGGGCAAGTTCCGCGTCGAGGTCGAGGCCAACCTCGGCCCCTTCGAGTACACAACCAAAGAAGAGTGGCACACGATCGAGTAGGTTGTTTGAGACCTTGAAAGTGTTTCTAGGAACTTGGTTGGCATTCAGCAGGGCGCGGAACCTTTGCTGAAACCCCTCGTCGAATGTGGTGGCACGCACTGGTATCGAGGAGGACGCCCAATGAATCGGAAACTCATCACGCTCCTCGTCGTGGCACTCCTCGGCGCATGCGGCGGCGTCCTCATCGCGGTTCACCCTTTGAATGGACTCGGCCGCGGCAGTTTTTTTCACATCGTTTTCTCGTTATGGTTTGCGCTTCTGTTTGGCCTGCCGGCCGCGCTGATTGCCGCCGCAGCCTTTCTCTTTTCCTTACGCTGGTACCGCAATGTGCTTCGTTGGGTCGCCACGGCGGCTCTTTCCATAACGCTCGTCGCCGGCATACTGGTTTTTTCCTACGTCCCTGGTTACGTGTTGGCGCGCCGCGACGTCCACAAAGCCAAACGGTACTGCGAGGAACTCGTCCCCTTGCTGGATGCCTACAAGGAGCGGACCGGTCATTATCCCGCAGCGATTGATGAAGTCTTACCCGAGGACCGTCCACTGCCCTTGCTTTTGAAAGTGAGAGGATTCTATATCTACCACGAGGAGACCGACTCGTTCGTCCTCGACTTCACCGACCCGCGCGGTATGATGAATGGCTTCGATTACAACAGTGACACCAGACAGTGGCACGAGTGGAGCTAGTTTGCCGACGTCGGATACACAAGCTGGAGCCGCGAAGCGGCGGCAGCCGCTCGCCCGGGACAGAAGGGCCTGTTGAAAAAGTCGAGTAGCGTTTTGCATGCGCTTGCCCCGGAGGGCTACATAGAGCAGCCCAGGGTCAGCTTTGCCCTGAGCTCGTCGAGGGGGCAAAGCGTCACCCTGGGTCAGAAGTCAGAAGATGGCAGCAAATCAACCCATAGCCTGAAGGGTTTACATAAAGGGAGTTGTTCGACAGGTCTGGGAATTCCAGGCTCGCTCCGCGTGCACAAGACGAAGCCGCGAAGCGGCGACAGCCGCTAGCCTGGGGCGCGAGCCCCAGGAAACAGGTGCCGATTAAAAATTCCGTCGAGCGCCGAAGGTGCGACAGAAAATGGAGGTGACTGGTGCCTGGTGGTGCCCCTGGTCTTCAAAACCAGCGTGGGGCCCGCAAGGGTCCCGGGTGGGTTCGATTCCCATTCACCTCCGCCATTTCTTTTTCGGTGACGACGGTCAGTGCCCGCCCTTCGCACCTTTTGGCGTCTTGAGATACCGCGTGTTGTGCACCCGCATCGTCACGCCGATCGTGTCGAAATAGTCGAGCAGCGGCAGCGCGTACTTGCGTGTCGTCTCGAGCATG
>Ga0180431_10002304_pt1 | contig 25718 bp, 23 predicted proteins | sample SS_ome_11_FD_132459 | JGI IMG/M metagenome (GOLD analysis project Ga0180431, IMG submission 132459) | Hypersaline lake sediment archaeal communities from the Salton Sea, California, USA - SS_1_MS_1 metaG | ecosystem: Environmental > Aquatic > Non-marine Saline and Alkaline > Hypersaline >... | reverse complement strand
TTTCCCTCCAATTGGGTTGGTGCCCGTCCCCCTGCGATTCTTCCCTACCCCATAGGGTTGACTGGCTTTGTTGCTCCGGCTCACACCGATGGAGGATCTAAATGTACACCTCATGCTCCCTGTAAGATGACGCCAACTCCTGGAGCTTTTGGATCTCCCGTGGAAGGTGTTGCGCCCACCGAAGGCATTGCGCGCATTCGTGGTCCTCCTCTCGCAACCTTTCCCGTCTACGACAATGCCGCCTTTCCTTCCGATGAATCCCAAGGATGGGCCTTCCCCGGACCTACAACGGCTTGGTAAATAGTAAAAATCCAACCATAGAGAAAGTCCTGGCACAATAAAGTTTATTCATCTTTAGATCCACTCTCTGACTCTTCATCTTTAGCACCATCTTCTTCACCGGTCCGATCAATGACTGGAACCTCCTCATGGTTGAACCGTTGGCGGGCAAACTCAAAGCGAAACTCGTCCTTCTGGGTGGGATTGGCAAATCGCGGCGCGAGTTTTTCGTCAAAGGCCCCTTCAATCGTTTTGTGCTTTTGAATGTAGGCGAGGGCCCGTTTTGGCCCAATCCCAGGAACCTTTCCGCAGTAGTCACATCCACAAAGGATGGCAAAATCAATAAATTGAGACAGAGTCATCTTAAGCTCCGCCAAAATCTCTTCAAGATGAAGAATCTGCATTTTTGACGAAGCAAATTCAATCACAAGGTTTGGAGACCCAAAAGCCAAAGTATCATAATCCGACGAGATGACATACTCGGCCTCACCTCCCTTACACATGATTGCACAAAGACGCTCTGCGTCATCTTGGGCAGTGATGACGTAGGCATCTCCGTAACGATCAGTCAAATATTCCTTAATCTCTTGAAAAAGTTCATGAGATGGCTTCTGAACATAGAGGCTCGACTTGACCATCTTTTCCTCAAGGTCAATACGCTTTTTCAGCAATAAAGCCTGACGTTCTTCCTTTGTAGGTTCCTCCTCTTCTTTTACTTCTGATGGTTCGATCTTTACTTCTTCCTTCACTCTTTTCGGAGACACCTCCGTGCGAATCACAATCCCTTCCCCTTCGCCCACTCGGGCCTCATCAAAAACAATGCCTTCCTCTTCACAAGCGGCAGTGACCTCTTCAAGTTCATCGGCCAACTTTTCATGGTTCTTTACCTTTTGGTCAAACTGTTCCTTCCTTTTCTTATGGGCGGCAGGCTTGAGTCCCTGAGTCGATCCATCAAAAATGAAATAGGCCTTCATGTCGTGTTTGTCAAGACGATTGCAAAAACGCATCACATCGTCAAGGACGTTTGTGCCATTGGACCTAAAGAACATCTTATAGGTGTAAAAGTGCATGTCAATTGCTAAGGTTGATCCCCTTAAGGAAGACATTCCAATCGGTTTGAAAAGGGAAAGGTTTTGCTTCCTCAAAAAGGTTCCAAATCCCTGAATACCCATTGTTTTTCTAAAGACCATGAAAGATTTGACGTTATGTTCAACCCGAAATATATCCGAAAATGTGAAAGAGGTAAATGCCAGAGATTTGGGACATTGGGTTGATTGACGAAGAAGTTGAAGACCTCCGCAACCTCCAGAAGGAAAAGGGCCTTCGCTACGATCAAGTCGAAGAGGCCGGCATTTTTCGTGCCTTAGCAATGGCCCAACGGACAAAGGTTCCGGGGGTTGACTACTTTCGCACCCTGATTGACGCCTTTGAAGGGTCGGAGCGTTTTACAAAGTTGAATGAAGAGGACGGACCCTACTGGTGGATTGAGATTTTGCGATCGGTGGGGAAGAAGGGATCGAAACTTGAAGGTGCAAAGATTTTGGCGAGAGTCCTCGAAATCCTCGTGTCCCAATCTCGCATCTACCAGAGGAGTGGCATTAAGGGAGTTGAGACAATTCTAGGAAAGGCATGCAAGGGCACCTTAGCCTTTGAACCATCTCGATCGACATGTGAAACCACGAAGCAAAATCGTCGCTTAAAAACCCGAGTCGAAGAGGTGGATGGAAACCCTCTTGTGACGTTGTTTATGTCTTAAAAAATAAAAGCACATTCTTTATTCATCTTTCGGATGGCAGACGAACCCATCTACCATGGAGAGCGAACTTGCCAAGCATCCTTCAAATCGGGAAAGCCATGCGATCGAAAGGCCTATTATAGGCTTGGTACCCAAATCCGTTGTGGCACCCACTCAAATAAGTTTAAGGATGAGAGGACAGTCCTTCCAAAAAACCCTCGCGAGGCTGAGATTAAGGCCGAGTTTTTAAGATCTCACCAAGCTCATTGTGATGAAGTCGCTGAAGCCAATCGAAAGGCCGGACGGCGAGGTGAAGTCACCTCGACAAAGTTTAATCGCTATAAGCCTCCCGTCTTTTTGCCCGGCTTTGTCTGTGTCTTTCCCAACTTTAAGCATGGAGGACGGACCGATGGTTATGGATGCCGAACCCTCTCGCCAAAATACCTTGGCCCCGTTGACCACGGCATGCCGGGCCTTCCTGTCGCTGACACGATTGAGATTTACCACCAAGGGGCAAAGCACTGGGACTTTGAGTTTGATGATCATGGTCAGGTACTCAAGCGCTTCAAAGAGCTTCGACCTATCCTCTACACGGCCAACGACCCAAAACGCCACAAGTGGACAACCAAAGAACTTGAAGAGTTCTATGCCGAGCGTGAAGACGCACCCGATAAGAACAAAAACATTCCCAAGTGCTCCATCTACTATGGAAAGGACGGGTCCGAACATCGGTATGGGTACCTCGAGTGTCGTTACTTTTATTGCCATTGGTACGAGCGTCTTGCACCTCTTCAAGAAGAATACGCTCACCTGGAAAAGATGCTTAACGATGGTTATAACCTCAACCTCGTGGGCTACGACGGTTATACGCCAAGGTCGACATCGGGCGAAGACCTTTGGGTGCACTACAATGACACATCACGGCCCTTTGGCCATGAACTCGTGCTTCTCACTCTCTTAGTGATTGATGATCCGAAAGACTATCCTTGGAACCGTTTTTACAGAGAAAACCACGAGGAGTATGAAGGTGTGATTTAAATAAATCGTTTGTAGTCTTTAATGATTGTAATAAATCCTGTCCTTTAAGGGAGGACGTAAAGCAGGAGGAAAGAAACGCTCATTGGGTGCAAAGCCTTGAGGGAGTTTAACGTAGTCAGGTGTCCACTCAGCCGAAGGTTGGCCAAACTTTTTATCTTCAAGAATGCAGTAAGGGGCCCCGCAGTCGAGGGGCGTTGAGTAGCATAACTGGTGATCTGAAGGCCCCATACCTGGAAACATGTTGGCTGAAGGGTCAAGCCACCGGTCAATCGCGGGAGAGGTGCAGTGCTTTGCCTTCATGTTGACCCGTTTCAAAAAGGGAGAGTTGGGAGGAAGCTTATCTTCGAGGTGAACCTGGGTCATGCAGTGACGACCTAAGGAATGAGAGGGAGGACGATTCATTTTTTATTGTATCGATTATTTACTGAGCCATCATAGTGTCTTGAAGAGTTTTCGATTGCCAAGATAATTCACGAGCCTGTTGGGTGGATGCAAGGGGAACGGATTTGGATGCCGTATAGGTGAATCCCTTCTGAATCAACATGGCAGCAATTCCCTGGACCTTATTTTGATCCACTTCAGAACAGTTAAAGGTTGTGTTGAGAAGGAGGGTCTTTTCAGCACCCCATCCAGACACGTGGGCCATAAACTCAGGGTTGGCCGCCGCATACACGGCAGGCATCTTTGTAAGGTTTTGAGTAATCATTGTCGTTCCAGGAGTTCCTGGGGGATGTGTCCACGTCAGAGCATTTGCATACTTTGGGTAAGAAGCCAATTGGATTAAGGCCGCCATGGCGTAGTAAGAAAGATCTTCGGCAATCACATAGAAGGCAGGGTTTCCTCCTTGGGTGGCCCTCTTTACAAGAATGCCGATAGACCTGCAGTGCATATTGGCTCCTGAAACAATCGGGCCTGAAAGAACGACTTCAGGGCAAGAAAACTTAAAAGTCGTCATGGGGTTTTGGTTAATGTCGGAAGACTCTTCCCATGCAGATTGGAATTGACCGTTAAAGGTTTCAATCGTTGCCGGAACCTGGGCTTCGGCTTCCTGTGACATTCCCGAAAGAGAACACGAGTTACACACCCCAGCACCTTCCATCAATTGGGTTGTTGCTTCGCATGCGAGGCGGTCAGTTTCTTGGCCAAGTGCCGCAATGGGAACCTCGAGAATGGGGGTTGGGTTTCCATCCATATCGGTTCCTTGGGTTATTTGGGGTTCCATTCCGCCCGACACAATGCGAACATTCTCAAGCATCCACTCAAGGAGAGCAAAGTTGAGGGCCTTATAACCCGGAGTGTAAACATTGACCAAAAAGATGTTTGCCCAATCGGCTGAAGTGACGTCAAGGCCATCCATAGCATCCGACAAAAGTTGCTTCACACGAGGGTCAGACATTTGGGTAGGGTCAATGTCAATCGTTTGGGCCTTTCGGTCGGCATTGGAGGTGGACTCTTGAACCCCAAGAACGGCGGGGTCTAAGGCTTCCGAATCCGATTGGCCATCAAGATCGGCAGGATCTCCACCAGTCAACATTTGGAGAACCATCACGTTGAGACCGAGGGTCGTCCCTGTGGGGTCGGGAATCTGAATAAAATCAAGAACCTTTGCCGCACCAAGATAGGAATTTTCCGGCTTTGCCGCAATTGCGGCTGCATGGTTTCGAAGGGCAATCACGCCTCCATGCGTTGCCCTCCTCTCCAAATAACGTTTGATGTAAGCCAATTGTTGAAGGGCCCCCGCCGAGGGTTTGGTCACCGTTGCAGTTGAAGGTCCAAGGGGTACTGCAGAAGAAAGTGTTGATTTGCCTGCGCCCATTTATTCTTAACCCTCTAAATAAAATGTCCTCTCATTCTTACCACCATCCAGATCAAGGTCGATTCACCTCACCCTTTTGGACAACTCAACGAACCTTCGTTTCTCGCTACCGCCAACCCCACCTCACGGCCGGCGCTCCAACCTTTCTTCACTACACCCCCGAGAGAAAGACGACCTGGGCTGACTTGGTAAAGTTGGGAAAGTCTTTAGGTAAGGTAAAGACGGAGACTGTAAAGGCCACGGCAAAGTTTTTGCATCCTCAATCCCAAGAAATGGTCACCGAGGTTGAAGGGGTCCCCATCCAAGGAGTCGTTCTCACCTCAAAGTTGGGATTAAACAATCACGCCGCCTACTGGCAGGCCCAACATCACCTCTACCAAATTTACCGGAAAGCAGGAGGTCACCTTCCCCAAGACGAAATTCACACTGACCAAATGCCAACCGTAGGTGATGCTATTTTTTAAGGTTCAAGAAGGGGAAAGAAATAAATCCAAGATTTACAAAATATGAAGGCTTCACTGTTTTATGGAAATGGAGACGGCCATGCCGACACAGTCGTGGTGGTGGGAAGTGGAGCGCGAGAAGATGCCCTAGTTGCCTCTCTGACTCAGTCGGAAAGGGTTCAAAAGGTCATTCTGTGTCCTCCCAATGAAGACGATCCAAGCTTAATTCCCCTTATTGACGGTGCGACCTTTTACATCTCCGGGCCCGAGGCACCCCTTTGTGCGGGGTTTTGGGATGAGGTGAATGCTGCGGGAAAGAAGGGTCTCGGACCTTCCCGCGATGCGGCAAAACTTGAGGGGTCAAAGATGTATGCGAAGCACCTCATGGTGAAGCATGGCATCCCCACCCCAAACGCCCTCAACTTTGGAAAGGCATCTGAGATTTTGCCGTCGGCGAGGGAAAAGTTGGAGAGGGTTGTTGTGAAGAAGAACGGTCTTGCCGGAGGAAAGGGTGTTTGGTTGCCAAGGGAAGAAGACTATGATGAATTGGTTGCCACTCTTGGAGATGAAGACATTTTGATTGAGGAACGGTTTAAGGGTGAAGAAGTGTCCCTCCTCGCCTTTTGCGACGGATCGACGGTGGCCCTCATGCCTCAAGCAAAAGACTATAAGAGACGCTTCGATGGTGACAAAGGACCCAACACAGGAGGCATGGGTGCCTACGCCCCAGCATCCGTTCTGAGTGACGAAGAGGTTGAGACGGTGCGAGGATGGATGGAAACCCTCGTAAGAGAAACATCCTTTAAGGGAATCCTCTACGCAGGCCTCATGAAGACTTCCGAGGGGGTAAAGGTTTTGGAATTCAACTGTCGCTTTGGCGATCCTGAAGCCCAAGCCTTGCTTCCCCTGTTGGATACTGATCTCTATCAAATTTTGTTGGCATGTGAGGCCGGTACCTTAAATACTCTTACCATTGAGTGGAAGGATGACCTAAAGGCAGTCGTCATTGTCCTCGTCGAGGGGTCCTATCCTCAGAAGCCGCCTGCCGATGCTCCTGCCATTCCCGTTGATCTGTCGCGTGTGAGACATTCAAAGATTTACAAGGGAACTGTGTACCCCAACCAAGAGACTGGCCGATGGGAAACACGGGGAGGACGTGTCATGTCCTTTGTGGGTCTTGACAACACCTTTGAAGACGCAAAGGGAAGGGCCCTCGACGATGTGCTTTCTGTCATTTCAACGTCCTCCGGCCACCTTTCCTCTCGAACGGACATTGGACCCAAGTAGGTTTCGACCAAAAATACAAATCAATAAATCTCAGTATAATCAAAAGTAGTATGGATCAAGTGTCACCATCCAAACCATCGATTCGAGATCGGTTGGCTGCAGTGAGGGCGAAACGAAAGGAAAAGAGACACCATCACCATCGCCCATCTTTTCTTCCTCATCAGTCCCAAGTGCCGACCCAACCATTTATCCAGAATTCCATTCCAAAGACTTCTTCTCCTCTTCCACCTCAAGTGCCTCAACCCACACCTCTTCCTCCTCCTCAAGTGACTCAACCTTTACCGACACCATCTCAAGTGACTCAACCTTTACCGACACCATCTCAAGTGACTCAACCTTTACCGACACCATCTCAAGTTCCTCAACCCACACCTCTTCCTCCTTCTCAACCTATCGCCCAACCAACTCCACCTGTCATTCCATCAACCCAAGAACCACCTATGGAAACTCAAACTGAAGCCCAAGATCTCAACGCCCAACCTTCTTTTCGATCTCCATCTCAACCAAAAGAAGAGCGAAAATCTCCCTCGAAAAATCCTCAAGCCGTGTCAGCACCACAGCTTGGTTCGGTAGGTTCGGCATCGGTGAGATCGGAAGACTCGAGGTCAGTTGTTTCTGAGAGATCCGAAGAATCGAGAGAACCTCCAACCCCAAAATCAATTGGAAGCTCCTCCAAGCCTGACTCCTCCAAGGATGACGTTGTCGATTCAATCATCTCCACCATCGGAGCCAATGAAACCCGTCTCACCATTGGTGCTGATGACGACGACATTGATGCCCTCTTGAAGGACATGGGAAAGGGAGATCAGACGAATCCCTTGATTGCTCCTTCAGATCCCGAGGAAACACTTCCTGCAAAGTTTTTGGAAGCGACGTCTTACGGAGTGGACCACCCCATGTTGTCCCACCTTCCCACCTCGGCCGAAGACATTTCAGAACGGTTGGGTGGCGTCTTTCGCGATGCCGATAAGACAAACTCCGCTTGGGCATCCGTCCCATCGTCCGTTTTGGCTACGGCATCCTCCCGGTGTTCCACCTGTATCTCTTCTTTGGAAAGTCAACTCCAGACGTTGTTGACCCAACTCACCACCTGTGTGGCCTCTGTGGGTTCCCTGAAGTTGGAACTTCCCACGGATTCGCCAGAGATTGTCAGGGACATTGTCGGAAAGATTGAGCCGGTGTTGACCCAGACCGAAACCTTCTTAGCACGTCTCGTTAAGTATAAGGAAACCTCACTGAAATCCCTAAACGGCCAGGTGAAGGAACAATTGGCCTTTTACCGATCCCTCAAAGGAAAGATCCATCAGAGGGTGAAAACCGAACTTGAAGGTGTCCGTTCTCAAGTTGAGGAAAAGGAAAAGGGTGTCATGGCAGAAACAAAGGAGTCTTTGGTGAAGGTCCAACCCGTCCTCCTCAACCTTTTGACCTCTGCCCTTTCCGGTCTTGAGGGTTTCACGAGTGAATTGGATCACCTCAAGACGGTCCTCAAACGCCTTTCCTCTCAAGATTCCACCCTTCCCATCCTCGATAAGGTGCACGAGGCAACGTCCCAATCCACCGTTCTCGAAGCTCTTGTGAAGGGTTTCCAAGAGGAATGCCAAAAAGATGCATCTCACCTCTTAAAGTGGACGGCCCTTTCCCACCTCATTGGTCAACTCAAAGGGTGGCCGTCGGTGATTGATCCCATCCTCGAGTTTCTTTCGACGCCGACTCGAACCACCCTTCCCTCTGTGGGCGAATCCCAAGCAAAGTGGAATGAAGCCCGACGAAAGTTGGCCGCGGCCCATGCAGAACTTGAGAAGGAAGAAGCGAAGGACTCGGCACCAAAGGACGAAGGTAATGAGTTGGAACGCCTTCTCGCAACTTCTGAAGCACCGGCCATGTCTCGACGAACCATCTTACAGGAAGCCATTAAGAGGCTGACAAAGGCAAAAACCTTAGCCTCTCGCCAATTGCTTTCTGGAATTTTACTCTCGAAAAAGGCCGAGTTTGAGCGTTATCGAACCCACTTTGGGGAGATTGTAGCTCGCTTAGAGCGCATCGTTCCTCTGGTTAAACGGTGTGTGACACGTCACACCCGTCAAAAGACCGTCCTTGGTGTCCAACTCCAAGAGATGGTGACTTTGTTGGAAGAGTCAACGGGAGAAGAGCTCCAACGCTTACGAGACGCCACATGTAAGGCTATGCAAACCATGATTGGGACGGTCAATCTTTCCTTAGCCCAAACCTGTAAGGCGGCCGACCAGTCGGTCATCAACCTCGTGGCTTACATGAAGCAAATCATGTTGGTGGGGGTTCCTCTCACAGATTCGTCCTTCTCGGTGTGGAATCCCGTGACCTTACCATCAACCCCCATGCCCGATTCTTCGGCAGTGACGACGTCTTTGAGGTCCATTTTTGATCGGGTTCACCTCTTCATTAAAGAGTGCGAAAAGATTCAAGAGTTGCAAACCACCCACCAAAAAGAATCTTGGAAGGGATTGTTTCTTTCGATTCAGGAAGGGTTGCGAAATTAAATAAACAAGTTTGGAAAACTAAACAACGCACATTTCGTATGTTTACTTGTCCCATATCTCACGAAGAAGTGTCAAGGGTTTGTGGCATCACCGTCAATGGAAGTGCCTACAAGTACGAAGCCATTAAGGATTGGTTTAAACATTCTGATCGAGATCCCTTGACAAACCTTTCCCTTCCCTCAACCTTTGTGGTTCGATACAGGTTTTTTACGAATGAAGGCCTTGAGGCAAAATGCAAGTCGATGCGAGATTCTCTCGCAGGATGGTGCCCTAACTTTAAGCTCATGGATCCTGCAGCCCTTGACCCGATTCTGGAAAAGGTGAAGCATTGTTGGACGGTCATGGGCCCTCACATGGATTCTCCTCTGTGGAGAACCTATGTCGAGTTTATCTATGACCTTCTGAAAAAGGATGATAACAATCCCATCTACCTTGGATGGAAAAAGGAAGAGATTATGGGTCCTTTGAGGGGGAAACGCACTGAAGTACTGACGGCCTTAGGTGTTGACCCATCCATCTTTCCACCCAATGACTTTTTTGTCTGTGTTCCCTTGAATGCCTCTCTGATAGAAGACATTCCGTGCTTTAAGGGAGTTTCCTTCAATGGGGCGGATGTGTCTGGTGTCATCCCTGAAAAGGTTCAATTTCAGAGGACAAAATGGATTGGTGCCCGGTTTCGAGGTGCCATCTTTGTAAAGTCCTCCTTCATCGGAGAAGGCGTGACGTTTTATGGGTGTGCAAAGTCTGGCGATTCAGAGATGATTGATTGTATTGTGGAAAAGGGATTTACTTGGAAGACTTTGCGAGGGGAAGCGGCCAGAGAGGAATTTATAAAGAGAGGATTTAATTAAGTTTATTTTGAAATTTAACAATAACATTTGCCACCCATGGAAGAATAAATTGCGCCAAGGGGAAGAGGAGATAGATCCTCACATCGTCCTTCTTCATACGAAATAAAAGAGGAGAAGCGAGGATCTTCTGCCCATCTCTTAATCAGAGTTCGAGTCCACTCAAAGACGTCCATCGACTCAACAGGGGTGAACCCCGTGATGGTCTTAACTTCAGTCGTTAAGCGGGGATGGACGTCGGCGACTTGGGAAAAGAATTCGAAAAAGTCATTGGATGCCAACTCGGCGACTTTACCCGTCTTTGAAAAATCCCATAAGAGAGTCAAGATGGGAGACTTATGAAGCACCACACGAAAAATACTTCCATCGTGACATGGAATGTCATAAATAAAATCTAAAGGATGGCCATCAAGGTGTATGTACAAAACGTTTCCGGGATGAAAGTCGTTGTGGTGAACCTTCCATAAGCGATGCATCACATTCATCCCCATCAGGGTTTGAATCACTCCACAGGCATGAGTAGGCGTCACCTCAAGAGAAGGATGAGGCTTTAAGAGAGTACAGAAATCTCCATCCGCCCACTCATTCACAAAGGCATACCATCGAGAGGAGTCTGAATCAAGCTCTCGTGCTCCTCCGCTTGAACCAATCTCATCAAAAACAATATGGGCCATCAAGAGGGGAAAGTGGACACAGGTTCCCGACTTTACTGTTTGGGTGGATCGTCGTAAGAAAGAGGCCTCCGTTCCCAACTCATCATCTTCGGCCGACCCCTTTTCCGTCTTTTGAATTTTTAAGGAAACATAGGCCGTGACTTCTCCTTCTACCCTATCGACTCGCGTAATTTCAAAGCCCGAAAGAAGGCGAGGTACACTATCTGATCGATCTACATCTAAATCCGCTTGGCGAATCACAACTGGAATCTGCAACACCATTGTCGCTGCCGACCCATCCTTCACCGCATGGTGGTTGGAGAGAGCTGCACAAAAATCATCCCATCGCGAGTCCTTCAAGAGGGAGTGGAGGTGGTTGGTCACTTGGTAAGCAAACCCCACCCTTTGAAGATGGAGGGCTGACTCCATCTTTAACGGTTATTTTGTTTGTGTCGCTTCGAAATGAAACGATTTTCGTGTTTATCACAATTCATTTCTTTACTTTGAATCTATCCATGAATGTAATTCCAAGCACGGATTTGGATATATGCCCAAGATGCATGGAAACCTTTGACAAAGTCACACCTCGTGGTTACTGTCAAGCGTGTTCTGATGTGATTCGCATCCATTCCTTGTGTCTTGAATGTCTCAGTGCCAAAAAGACGGGAAGAAACCCCGTTTGTGTGGATTGCTTAGTGTGTGAGCACGACTTTCAGACCTACCGATCAGGAAAACGAAAGGCCATTGGGTGTAAGACATGTAAGCGCATGGCACCTTCAAAGCCAAGAATGGCTCATGTGTGTTTTTTAAAGGAACGTGAAGAACCTTGGACATGTGACCTTTGTAACCAAGTGTTTTCATCCTCATCTTCTGCAGTGACTCACTTGACATCATGTGTTAAGATCAAAAAACCAATGAAGGCATCACCAAAAACCAAACGGATCAAGTTTGAAAAGGATGTCAAGACGGACGATGGTCCCCTTCCGGAGAAACGGTGCTTATTCTTTCTTCACATGTGCTTTCATGATCTTGGCGTCGTGCGTGAATCCCTTTTGCTCCAAGTATCATCCCGTCTTTCTTGTCCACCTTTACAGATTAAGGCCTACCTCAAAGAGGTTGTGGATCACATTTTGGAAAAGGGAAGGATGGTGTTGGCTCGGCAAGGAAAAAGTTCAGTGTGTCTATATAAGACTGACTTGGCATGGTTAAGAGTGTATATGAAATGAGTGAATCGAAGTCATCATATACACATGGGGATTTTTCTGCAACCACGCAATAAGTCCACCCGGCTTAGGATTTTGAAATCTTTCGATAAGATGAACACTCACGAGTAAGCTTGAAACTGAGCCTATTGCTTTTCTGTGTCATTTGATAATCGAGTTGAAGACAAAAAATAAAAAAACGAAGTTTTGTGTTAAGAACACTTTGTTAGTGTGATAATTGCTACAGCGCGCAGTGTTCCTGCGACCTATGTCGCCGCATCAATTATCGTGTTCGTCTTGACGCAACCGTGGACGTTTATTGTTTTTACAGTTCCTAGTGGTAAGACGCTTGCGTCAGGATAGTGAAATTGGTGCCACTGTTTAGGTGCCAAATTAAAAAATAAATAATCATAATCCTACTAAAGTCAAATTGGGACTCTTCTTGACTGATGTGTGGTCTTCGCACAAGTAATACTTCTTGTATTTGAGTGATGGTTTATTTGCTTATTTGCACTTAGTAAATGACGTCGTCATTGGTAAAGTAGAGATCCGACCCAACATGTGACCCCATTCCTGCAACAGGGGCGTTGAGGCCATACCCAGCGTAAGCATAGGGCGACTGCATGGCATAGGAGGAAGGAATTCCGAAGGATCCAGAACCGGAACGGTGGTGAGGAGTCTGACGACGGTGGCAAGTTCCAGTGTCCGTATGACAAACCTCAGTCTTAGCATTGCAGTAGGTGTTTCCACACCTCACTTGGTTGGCGTGGGGGTCGACACACTTGTGGGTCACCGTGCCAGTGGATTTGTCGTGGATCTTAATGCACTGGTCACGGGCATCGTCACAAAAGGTGTCACCACACAAGTGTTTATGGCCTGGTGGTGGGGTGATCACACAGTCACCAAACTGGTTGCAGTAGCCACCGACGCAACGAACTCCACCGGGGCACTTGTGGCCTCTAGGAGCACCACATTCACGGCCGTAGAACTCACCGGCAGGGTTGGATTCAACCGAAGGGTTTCCCCAGACGCCCTGAGCGACAGGCACACAGTAGCCGGGAGTGCACTGCTTCGTGTGGGTAGAGTCACCCACCTCCATCGAAATGTGAGGGACTTTGTGCCTTGGAGTCTCGGGAGGGAAGGTGCACCACTCATTCTCCTTCAATGGGTTGTCAGCCGTCACGTCCTTACAGTTCCGGTGGGTAAGGGTCACGGGGGTAAATGAAGGGTCCTTTTGTGCATTCATGGCGTTGTACATGTCGAGGGCCTGGTTGAGCTCCTGCCTAAGAGACTTCTCATGGAAGGGCTTACAGAGGCGGGGGTCAGATATGTCCACCTGAGACTGAAGGACCACAGGAAGCTGAGCCCAAACACGGGGTCCCTCGGGCTTCCTGTGGCAAAAACCAGGGGCCCGGTGACAGGCCTCCTTTGTGGGGAAGCATCCCATGGCCTCTCCCTCAGCCCAGGTGTTGCCACACATGCCAGGAGAAGGGTCGCAAGTGCCTCCTTCAGAACAGGTGTACATAGCCGTTGGGTTGTCGGGGGTGGCACAGGCACCAAAACATTGCTTCTCAGTCAATCCACCACCAAGAGCACCGCGAAGGGCAACGGGCACGGGATGACACTTACAGGTTCCGTCTAATTGACGAATGGGAGCGTACTTTGGGGTGGCGTCCTCCACACAGGTGAGGTACTGCTCAAGGCCGAGAGGTGCGGCCTCCATTCCAGGATTCACCTCATCAGGGGAAAGATGGATAAGTTCTCCAGTCTTCGAGGGATTGCATGCAACCCAAGTCTTTGCTTTGGTTGAGGACATTTATTGGACGGTAAGATATTTTCTATTTGGCAGATGAGGAGCTTGAAGGAATTTTGAATCGTGATCACTCTTTGGCAAAATAAAAAAAATATTTGAAAACTCTAATCAAGAATGTCCATCGAATTGAAAAATACAATGCGCATGCGGGGGTCGGTAATCTTAAAGACTGAGTGTTCCTTCACTTTTACTTCTCCTGCCTCTTCGGGCACCAAGTCAGGATCAAAGGTCTGCAACGTCTTTGCGGCCTCGGCCTCTTCAAACTTTCCGTCAAGAAGATGCCACTTTCCAAAGGCATTGGCCGATGCGTAGGTGATGGGTTTGGCGAGATAGACCGTTGGTGTGTAAGTAGAAACAATGTCCGTTAAGTCCTTCAGGCGTGAATTCTTATTAATCACGAGGAAGGAGTGAGGGCCGAGGTGAGATAAGGCATCATTAAAGTCCTCAAACTTTTCAAACATGTCACCAAAGGTTGACCAAGACTTTTTACGCGTACCAAACGACATCGATCGGGCAACAAACACATAGTCACAACGGTGCAAAAGTTGACGGGGCATGATCGAAGGGTCCGAAGTGGTAAAGATGGACAGAATGTTTCGATTCGAAGAGTTTTCAAAAAAGTCATTCATTCCCTTAAATTCCGTTGTTGCAAAGAAGACATTGTCAAAGACGACGCCGAGACGGGGGACGGATGCTTCGTGGGATTTTTGAACGTCCTTTTGGCATTTCATTAAGCGTTTCGCAACGTCGACTGGGTTTTGCTTTCGAATGACCAATTTCTCCTCTACAATGTTTGCAAAGTAGGAAGGGTCATCTGACATGGTGATGGGGACGGCCATGTCAAGGTAGAGGGTTTCATGAAAGGCCATTATGAGGTCAATGGCCAACGTTGTCTTTCCGACATTTTTATCGGCAATGACCACAATGATGGAGGGCCGATCAATGTCTTCAGGGGAGAAGGAAGAGGTGAATTCATATTCTAATCCAATGGTACCTGCCATTTGTTTTTATTTAGTTCATCAAGATGGGGAGATTGATAATCTCAATCTTCCACTTTCAACTTGTTTCGTTTTATGGTTTTTCACTTAGAAGAACCAAGAGGCGAGGACATTCGAGCGAGCGCGGCGTCCACGAGACCTGTTGTGGGAACGGTGGCGGCTGCGAGAAGAGGAACGTCCCTTCGAGGTAGAGCGGGAAGTGCGGCCAGCGCGGCGCTTGTAGCCACGGGAGCCAGCACGGCAAGCGGCACGGTGGCGTCTCACAGACTTAGGGACCGAGCGAGAGCGGCGGCCCTTAGCCGAGAGGTAGTGCCACTTGTTGCCCTTCGAAGAGCGCTTCTTAATGGCACACTTCTTCGTCACCGAGTAGCAAGTCTTTGCGTTCTTGTTCTTTCCACGACGGTTGCACTTCTTTCCACGGTGGCGGGAAGACGAGCGGGACGAGGAGCGAGAACGGGACCTGGAGCGGTGAGCACGGCGGGCAGAGTGAGCCTTGCGCCTGTGCGACGACCGAGAACGAGAACGGGACCGAGAACGGGAACGGGAGCGCGATCGGGACTTCGACTTATGGCTCTTACGCGAAGAGCGGTGAGACTTGGAGCGGCGGCGATGGGAAGACCGAGAGCGGCGCTTGTGTGAAGAAGAGCGAGACTTACGGGAGCCAGAGCCAGTCTTCGAGTGGACCCTGTTGGTCTTTGTGTAAGCAAGCTTTCCGCCGCGAGCACGCAAAGACTCAACCTTTTGCTTAGCACCGGCCTCGGTGTAGACCTTCGGGTGCTTTCCATCACGCGAAGGGAGAACATTTCCCTTCGCGTTGCGCCACTTTCCGGCCTCGTCCTTATGAACCTTCAAGGTGAGGTAACGCTTTCCCTTTTTGGAGACAATGTAACCGACAGTCATTTTTTTGTCTATGGACATTTTATTTTCTCGCCATCTAACCAAGTCTTCAAAGGCCAAAAGAACGAAAATGGCCTTGAGATAGAGCAAAAGTGTGCAATTTGGAGGAAATAAAATATGTTGCTCGACACGGTGGTTGACTTTCGGATTTGGACATTTAACTTCTTCATGGCAGACTGGGAAGACATGGAGGATGATGCACCCATTGAAACGGGGTCACTTTGGGAAACGATATCAAAGGGGTCGCCACCCCAAGCCGAAAGGACTCCAAGACAAAAGTCAAAAAAACAAAGCCCATCGAAACGACAAAGTCCACAAAAGAAAAAGAGAGGGGAACCTCGATTAGAAAAACCATCAACCATCATTGTTTCACCAACCAAACCTATCAGTTTAGTCAAACGAACAAAGACCAAAGGAAAAGCCGCACCTCTTCCAAAGCTGATTGGCCATCGCCAAACCTACACACAACTTCTTCAGTGGCTTCAGTGGAAAAGAGCTCCAAAGACCCATGACCCCCCTCCCGATGCAAAGGAAAGGGGTGCCATCCTTCTTTCAGGTCCGGTCGGCAATGGCAAAACCCTCATGGTTGAAAAAGCCCTCCAGGAAGTCGGGTATAAGCCACGTGTGTTTTCACCCTCCACCATTGGATCTTGGTCCGACCTCTACAACCAAGTGTCTTCCTTTGTCAACTTTTCACCCCTCTTTGGAGAAAAGTGTTGTGGGATTGTCGACCATGTTGACGTCCTCGTAAAAATTGGTGGCACCATTACCTCGGCCCACCGATCGACAATGTTGTATGAAAAGAAGCACACCATGTCGGATGTCTTTAAACTTTTGAAAGGCTTAAAGCCTTCTCAGAACCCCGTCATTTTTATTGCAAATTCCTTAAACGACGAAGCCATTCGAAAGTTGGGGTCGGATTGTTTTTCCCTGAAGACCTACGGCGTTGGGATTCCCGACATGCAACGGATTGCCTTAGCTCTGAATCGAAATGCCCTTTCGACTTTTTCACGGGCCATCCAAGATGCCAATGGTGATGCTCGAAAGTTGACGACGGACATTTCTTGGGCATGCGCAGGCGCCGATCGAGACATTGTCTTAACCTCTGGCCGTTCCATCTTTGACATGACCCACTACCTTTTGTCAAAGGGAGGTGGTGGCCATGCCGCCCTTCCCTCTCACCTCACCCTTATGGCCCTTGACGAACGTTTATACGACATGATCCACCACCACTACCTCATTGGCCTCTCGAAAAACCCGGCAGAGGCGTCGTGCCTTTCAACCACTTTGTGCTTAGCAAAAGAAGCAAAACGGGGAGGCTTTGTGAAGGAAGGCGTCGCAGATTTGTCAAAGGCCCTCGCGTCTTGGGGGATTGCAGTTCAGCGCATGGCTGCAGGAGTTAAATGCCCAAAGGTTGAATACACCAAAACCCAGGTCCTCTGCAAAAAGGTTAGAGAGGGCCAAGCAGCAAACCATTTTTTAACAAAGACCTTTGGATCTCATGACACCGAGGAGTTTTGGATGACCATTCACCTCCTCCAACAAATGTCTTTCCTGACAGACGAAGATTGGCCCGATGTCTACCCCCATAAGGAAATCACGTCGTACGATCTTCCGGTCGGAGAGGAATAAAGACTTGCCCCCCCTTAAATAAAACCATGCCAACTTCAGCATCGACAGTTACCTTCTTAGCAAATCCCACCGCCACCAAAGCAAGGGTGGTCCTCATTGGGGATTCGGGGGTGGGAAAGACATCCCTTGTGAAGCGTATTTTAGACCATGACTTTAAGCCCTCCCTCACCCAAACGATCGGTGTCGACTTTCGCATTTTGAGAGTCACCACAACAGACACTCGATGTCCCGTCAAGCTAGAGATTTGGGACACGGCAGGAGAGGAACGATTCTTAGCCGTCACCTCCCTCTACTTTCGCGACGCTCCCCTCGTGTTGCTTTGTTATGATCGCACCGAATTCAAAACCCTCACTGACTTAAGGACCTACTGGTTGCCCGAAATTGCTCGAGAGGTGGACCTTTCCAAAGTGGTCATCTTATTGGTGGCCACAAAGTACGACATTTTCATTCCCCCGCCCGAAGAAGAAGCCATCCGCGAGGAGTTGGAAGACCATTGGATTGGGGCGGGGTCTTATGGGAGGGAACCGGAGAGAAATGGAAAGTTTGTCGGCCACCTTTGGTCCACCTTTGTAAAGCCTGCCGCCGTCCACCACGTCATTACCTCAGCAAAGGATGGCGCCAATGTGAAGGAAGTTTTTCAACTCGGTGTTGATTGCTTAGAAGCCAATGCCCTTCTTGAGGTTGAACGCCCTCCCAAATGCAAACCAAATAGGGGGCCATGTTGTATTATAAGTTAAATGAATAAAATGTCAAGAGTAGACACATCTCCAGAAAAGAAAGAAAGAGTTCGCCACTGCGACTTTTCCCACACTCCAAGAGCCACTCGAGTGAATCGCTTCCATGTTCATGTGAAGGGCTATCCTCTCTGCATTGATGAGATTCTCAAAGGGTCCCTCATCTTTCGAGGCTCCAAAGACTATGCGGTTCAAGATGAGGGTATTTGGCGTATACAGCGTCACCCCACCACCGATTTTGGATCAAAACCCGCCTACTTTGCCCGAGAGGCAGACGCCGCAGGGGAATATGGGTGCATTGCCGTATTTGAAGCGACGCGAGACATTTACACCTTAGCCCTTGACAATGACTCCACCCTTTTTTGGGTTCACAAGCAAGCAGAGAGGCATCCAGAGGTTTTGAAAGCCCTCAAGGAATCGTTTCCCCTCGACGGCGAGAGAAACTCGGTTTATAAAAATGATTTCACAGTGGCAGGATTTATTTGTGATTTGAAGTTGAACATTGGAGACATGCGTATCGAAGGATACTCCTCAGCAAAGACGGGTCGTTTCTCTGGCATTCATGCAGAGTTTGCCCTTTGCTCTTCGTCTCTTCGTTCCCTCACCTTTCGTTGCTTAGACACTTCGACCTGTGAAGGTCTTCAATCAAAGATGTTGGGAAAGGACATGGAAGCAAAGCACGGAGCAGAAAAGGCGTCAAGAAGATTTCACAGTGAAGAATTAAGTGGAGTGGCAAAAAGCCTTATGTTTTAATAGAATTTGATGAATAAATGGGATGGTTGAATGGGACGGGGGTGTATGAACTTTACAGGATTTATGGATTAAATTTTTTCATTTGAAAAATCAACCATAGTTTAGTCTTGACGCAAAGTCAACATGGCAGCGTCAAACACTTAAAGCCAGATTCGAAAGGCAAAAAAAATCACCATTCTACAGAGCATCTCCAAGTGAAGCCCTTCTTGGCAAACCTCGAGTGGAATTTATTTAGTCCATCCTTCCACGTGCGAGTTGACACCCCATTTAAATTTACACATCAATGGCGAGGTCAAAGGTAGCATTTAAACCCTCAAGACAGGTTTATCTGATGACGACCGCCATTCTTTGCATCGGAGTTGCCATTGTCATCCCCGTTCACCTGAAGCTTTGGAAGAACGGGGAAGACTTTGAGCAAAAAGACTTTCGCTTTCAAGTGAATGAAAAGATGAGCTTTTTTAGATTGCAGATTTCCTCAATTGAGGATGAAGCAAGAGAACTTGGTCAAATTTTGTCGAGGGAGAATGGTTCCCTCATTCCAAACAATGAGTTTCTCAACATTCGATCTGCCGTCGTTTCAACCGACTCACCCATTACCTCCATCACCATGTCAGAGGTGATTACCATCGACCAAATTGAAGCCTATGAAGAAGAGTACAATGTGACGGTGGTCCCTCTTCGAGGAGACACCTTTCGCCCGAACCAAACCACGTTTGTCCTTATTCGCCGAGTCGGAGAAGGCCTTGAGAGGTTTATCCATCAAGATACTTACTCCTCAGACATAAATGACATTCTGTATGAAGACGCCTTTCGTGGGCAGATTGGGGTTGGTCGACCCAATGGAAATCCTGGAACTGGAGTCTTTTCCTTTTTCATCTTTGTTGCGATTCCAGGGTCATTCAACAAAGTCGACCCAACCCTACCTCGCTACACAGCTTCTGTGATTCTCTCAGTGGATGCTTTGTTTACACCCTTTACCTCGGATGGGGTATTCTCAGTCGACGTTGTGTCAAGGGGAACGACCATTTATGCAGAAGGATCTACCACTTGCACGAAAGAATTCACCTCTTGTGAGGACCTTTCCTTCGGATCTGATTCTTGGGAGGTTTGCATTTGTGCAGGGGATGAATTTCAAAACACCGACTATCGAAACCTAGTCATCGTCCTCTCCGCCATCATTTGTCTCTTTGCTTTGCTCACGATTGGTTTTGTGTTTCTCACTGACTACAAGAGGTTTCATCACCTTCAAGGGCAACTCGAGATTCAGCAAAAGGTTTCATCGTTTGTGTGTCACGGAATTCGTCACCCCGTGCAAACACTTTCCCTCAATACGTTTTTGGCAGAGCAGGACGAGTTTTCGGAAGAGATGGATAGCTACGTGACCATTGTTCGAAAGAACATTGGAAAGATTGAAGATGTGCTGAGAGACACTTTAGAGTCGGATCGATTGATGCTTGGGTCTTTTGTTCCTCGTCCTTCTCCCGTCCACGTTGGCCCATGGCTTGAAGAATTTTTTCGAGAAATGGTGGTGCCAAAGCCAATCACTCTGTATCTCGTGATTGAACACCATCTTGATAGGATCTTTATCGATCGCAATAGGGTAGAGCAAATGATTTTCAACCTCATGACCAATGCGGCAAAGCATGTGACTCAAACGGAGGATGATGGACTTACGATAGGAAAGGTATTTATTGTCGTGTTTGTGAAGGATGGGTTTCTCTTTGTGCGCATTTCCAATCTTTCAGAGGGCTCTATTCCTCCTGTCGAAACCCTTTTTCATCCCCCTCCCACCTATCCCCATATGTCAAAGATGAGGACCGAAGACCCCATTTTGATTGATTCGCTGACTGATGTGGTGGAAGGTATGCCTTTGTCTTTTGATTCAAACGGAGGAGCACGGGAGTTTGACATGAAGCCTCCCCCGTCCTATAAGGCCCAGGCCTCGATTGGGTGGGGACTCACCATTGTAAAGATGTTGGCCCTTGGGATGGGTGGAGATTTTTTGATCAAGAAACGCGGAGAGTGGGTCCATGCCATCTTTCGGATTCGCTTGGTAAGAGAAGAGGTTTAAATTTTTATTTCAGAGTTTCAAAAGATATTCACTAAGCACGTCTTGTGGTAGTTTCTGCCTTTCTAATCATCCCATCTCGAAAGGCCCTACCATTCAATAATGAGACAACCATTACGGTGTTGAATATCGAGTCCTTCGCGCCTCAAAATACGTTTCCATTCTACAAGGTCAAAAGGACTTACGTGGTAATGCTTAGAAACGATCATTTTTCTTGAGCCTGTCCTTTCAGCATAAGACGTCAACATTTTTGACAGGCGGTCGAAAGATAAATCAAATAAATGTTTTGGTGGACCTTCCTTTGGTGGTTCGTTTGAAGCATCCAGTGACCAAGATAGAATAATGTTTTGGGTCATGGTTGAGTTCAGCAAAAGTTGAAATCCCATCTTTTCCAAATCATCAGGTGTCAATGGACCTAAGGTCTCAATATGAGCTCCATGAGTAAATGTTCCTCTTTTCTTTGCCGTCTCTTCTAACATTTTACTCAATCTTTTCCAAGCCTCGTCTTTTTTTATTTTTGATGCTTCTGATGCTTCTTGAAGAAGTTGCTTGAGTGGTACGGGTGGTTCGGGTAGTTCAGATGAAAAAGAAACGTTCATGGCCAATTGTGATGAATTATACTTACTTTATTCTGGGATTACACTTCAAGATCATCAATAAAATTTTTCAAAAAGAGAAAGCATCTGTTGTGGCGGCACTTTTTCAGGATTCTTTCGCTGAGTTTCGAGGTGACACTTTCGGATTGCATATATCGGATATTCAATTGAACGAGTTGCTTTACAAACGACCTTGGGTCAAAATCATAGATCGATCGTTCCTTAAAATATAGGCTTAACTTTTCAGTCAATGCATCGCGGTTAAAGTTTGGGCGCTTTGGACATCTTGATGTTGACACGTGAGTCGGAAACAATTTACAAATGTCATGAACTACATCTTGGATAAGCACCTTTAAATGTTCATTTTGTGACGAATCATCCATGTAAAGTTCCGGAACTGGGTTTGCTTGGTTAAGGCTGATGAATCGCTCACGAACTACTGCATCATTTACATTCCACAAAACATGAATCAAAACCTGGAAAGGCGAATGCGTGTCCGTGAGTGCTAACCTTCGATGGTTTCCATCGTAACACACGTAGATCAGTTTTCCATCAGTGTTTAGCTCTGCTAAGTAGATAATTCCATCAACTCGTTTTGTTTTTTCAATGTATTGTTTGATTTCCTTCACACGATCTATGTCGGGTGGACGGTTGTGTTTCCATTGAATAACGTGTTTGAGATGACTTGAGTTCCCAAGAAAGAGTTCTTCATTGGATTTCAAAGAACATAACAATTTCCCAAACATTTTACTGTGGATCACAAACCATTGGGGGATGTATCAACAAAGTTGATTAAAAGAGTTACGAATGACAATGAATCATGTGGCAATTTTATCAATCACCTCTTGGGATTCAAGATGCGAAAAACAGTCTTCAATAATTTCAGGTTTTCTGATTTATTGTCGCTCAATTTATTCAATCTTTGTGCGTTTCTTCTTTTCTTCCGTCTTGGAACCGGTTCGCTTTTTCGATTTCTTCTGTTTTTCAGATTTCGGGCAAGAAACGGAGGAGCATGGAAGTTTCGGCAAAAGATGCCTAAACTCGGGCATTTGTGCACAAATGCAAGCGACAATGCGAAGCTCGTTGGATTCCAATAAATCTGAAGTAAGTTCGCGATTCTCACGCAAGAAAAGAAGGGCAATGGCTTCCTTCATTCCAAACACTTCTTTTTGGGTCTTGGTAACCTCTGAGTAGATGGGTTCTTCGAGAGTGTCAAGGTCGTGCATGAGGATCTCTGGGCAATGGTTAAGTGTTTGGGCAACTTGAACAACACATGGAATGGTCACCTTCATGGAGAGATCCCTTGTCTTAAAAGCCTTTTTGAGGAATCCGGATCTATCAAGAATGGTATTTGCATCCAAAGTAAAATAGGACCATCTTCTCCAATCGAAACGCTTGGGAGAATGTCTCTGTAAAAATTTTTGAATGTCGGTGGCTGATCCCTTTGATCCGTCGTCTCGAGTCCAAGTCAAATTCAGGTTGACCATGCATCGGAGCATATCAACATCGCCATTGTCTCCAGTGACGCGAATGATTTTTGTTTTCTTTGACTTGAAGACAAACCTCGATTTAGAAAGATCTCGGTAGACTTGCCCGAAAAACTTCATTCGTTCCGCATAGGGTCTGAAGTGATACCGCCCATCATACTCGATAAAAACTTCAAGGTCGTCAAAAGTCGCACGAAAGTCAAAGTGATAGGTTCCGTTTTGGCTTGGATCATCATGGATGACACGTTTTGAAATGGAGGCTTCTTTGCGAAAGGGAACACCAAGGTGAGTTAAGACTCTGGCAATGGCCACTTCACCTTCGCTTATTCGAGGACCCCGCTTACAAATCACTCGATGCCACTTACATATTTTGCATTGCAGCATGGCCTCTTCACCCTTTGCACAACATGCTTGGTGATGGTTCAGATGGTCCCCTTCGTAAAACAATTCACTACAAGAACACTTCTTTCTTTTCTTTCCTTGATGAGTCAAAAGGTGATCACGAAGTTCGGGAAGGGTGATTGTTTTTTCATCACAAAAGAAACACTGGTATTTTGGTGTGTGGCTCTCTCTGATGTGAACTCTCAGTGCCTTTGCCGTTCCAAACGCCGCGCTGCAAAATGAAAACTCACATTTGTGTTTTTTGGGACCGTGAATCCGTCTCCGATGCACCCACATTGATCCTCTTCCGAAACACTTATGGGTGCACAGAACAGCGGATGGATGCTCCTTATCAATTTCTTCTTTGGTCTCGGGATCGTACCAGGTGTCACATGAAAGCTTCTCTTGGTGCTTCCTCTCAACATGATATCGAAGAGCCGCTTTTGTTGGGAAGGGTTCCTCGTCACATCCGTCAAATTCACATGGGTACGTCATGTCTGGGTTATGCTGATCATCAATGTGACCTTGGAGATTGTAGTCACGAATTAGCTTCCCACAAACCGGGCACGGTACGTCACGACTTACATGAACTTTCCGGATGTGGTTTGCAAGGGCACATGGTTCGCTGAATGGAGGTAGGTCGGGGCATTTTCCGCAAAAATACCCATCCAAAGCCTTTCCGTACCGCTTCTTACACTCTTCTTCATGTTCAACGAGGTATGTTTGAAACTCTTCACAATGTCGATGATGCCTCAAAAATGCTTGTTTTCGGTTGACAGTGTATCCATTTTCTCGATCACGTCGATCCATTTCATCGTTGAAAGCTTCACAAACACAACTCCAATCTTTAATTTTGCGTTTGACTTTTGTTTTCTCCCCATTGAATGTCTTTGGGTAAACCTTTAAGTAAGCTTCTTCTCCCTTTGATTGTGCTTTAAGCGGATTGCAGTTGTGGCCTGTCTTATTCTTTAAATGGCCAACGAGACCTGCTTTGGATGCAAAGACTTCTGTACATCCTTCAAACGGACAATGGATTGCACAAGAAGCGAATTGATGGTCTGTAATGAGGTGCTTTTGGATAGAATTGTTTGCTCCAGTGAACTTCTCATCACACAACAAACAAACAATTCTTTCGTGATTTCTTCTCCGTTCAATTGGATGTTCGGCACGTTGATGTTGTCCAACTTTGTTCTTATCATGAGAGGTAAAATCGCACAAATCGCATCCGAATGCTTGGGAGACATCAACGTCTTTTCGCACTACGCAAAATCCTTCTTCTCCCTTCGCAACATGTTCTCGAAGAATGTGCATTACTCTTGGATAAAAACTTCCAATCTTCAAACAACAGTTCATCATTTATAATCTGAACACCAAATCAATTTTTGTTTTTGAACACGGGAAATCATTTTGTTTAAAGCCTTCAAAGTGATTGAGCAACTTATTTGGCAGCTAAACGCAGGTAGTTGGATAAGAGGAGCGGGTCATCTTCCGAAGGTTTGAGTGATTGGCCGGATTCTTCTTTGTCGTTTCTTTCCTCGACAACCTTTGCTCTCTTGGCTCTCTTAGCTTTACACTTTTGTTTATGTTGAGCAAGTGCGTCTGCGGTTTTGCAGGGCTTTCCGCACAGATCACATTCACGTTGTTGTGGTTGGACCCCTTCCCGGATAGCGATTTTGCACTTTGTTAGATGTCTCTCGTAATTTTTTAAATGCTGTTTTCCCTTTCCGCTTTTTCCGCTGAAATCCATCAATCCGCAAGGACACACGTAGGTTGGAATGCGTTGGATGGTATCTTCTCCACGAAACTTTTTTGGAAAGAGTTTTTCTTCAACTTTTTCGACCTGATCATTTGCTTCTTCCTTTGTCATTCTGTGTTTGTCTTGGATATGTCGTTGAAGCTCGGAGCTTGATGGTTTCACACAATCACAGAGCTCATTGGGACAAGGCAATCCACAAGCACCAAATCGATGGAAGGTTAGAAAATGAAACAAAAGACCGCGATCGGAAAATGCTTGACATGTCTCTGAAGGGCAAAGGCCACACCCAAAGGATGCCTTTAATCCACACAATTTTGAATGCACAGAGGTCTCCTTTTTGGTCTTGAAACATTCAAAACAATAAGGACACCGGAAAGGAGTTGTCGGCCTTGAAGTCTTATCGATGTGAGGTCGACTTTTCACATAATTCTGGTGACTTTGAATAATATGAAAAAACCTTGTCCATGGCGTTCCGTATCTCAAACAACATGAAGCGACGGAAGACATTTCTTTTTTGGTTAAAAACATAATACAAATTTGGGTGTACAATCAAAAATGTCCGTTCTTGACTTTTCTGCGTGGTCAAGAGCAATTCCTCAAGAATATGAAACTGTCACATTTGAAGAGTTTTGTTCCATTGTTATGGTTGAACGTGCAAATGGAAAACTTTCACCATGTGATGATCTGACAAAGGAAACGCTATTATTTTGGTATGATGTTATTCAAGAGAATAGGGAAAAGTGGATGAAAGACTACTTTGATCATCGGCTGTCTCTTGAAGGAAAG